>OFBZ01000066.1_pt1 | contig 14498 bp, 14 predicted proteins | sample 1520731 | NCBI WGS metagenome assembly OFBZ01 (sample SAMEA3696450, study PRJEB22514) | metagenome | biome: water; feature: marine; material: hydrothermal vent | place: Pacific Ocean | collected 2014-08-16 | depth 1514 m
GCTTGGGATAGAATTAACGAGTGAATTTCACATGACCAACGACAATTACCTTTTCAGGACAAAGAAAAAGAAAAAATACCTTCCTCTTTTTGAAGGCAAAACAATTCACCAGTTTAATTCTAAATTCAGTAATCCCCGCTATTATGTTAGCGAAAAAGAAGGAAGAGAGAGACTCATAGAAAGAAAACTAAACGGCGAAATAAGAAAAGTTGTAAAGGAACTTACAAAATCTCTCAAACCTGAAGAAGCTAAAGAATTCAAAGAAGAACTTATGGAAATTTGCAGAGAACGATTTAAATCCGGGAAATGGAAACTTGATTACGAGGTAGAAAGATTTTCATACAGAGCTATTGCAAGCTCCACAAATGAAAGAACTCTTATAGGAGTTGTTATTCCTAAAAAAGTATTCTGTGGACATTCTTTAAATATGTTGAAGCAATTTTATTTTGAAATAGACTATGACAGTCAAGATATAATTCAGACAACCTTAGACAAGAAGATGGGCTTTGATTTTAACCACTATTTTCAAGCCCTTTTTAACAGTTTTGTTCTCGACTATTACATAAGACAGAGAGTTTCTGCAAACATAACAATGTTCTTTGTAGAGGAGCTTCCCATTCCAGTGGCAAGAACAACCTTACAAAAGAGAATCATTTCCCTCTCAAAGAAAGTCCAGAAGTTAACAGAAAAAGGCGACGAGGAATCAAAGCTCTTAAGAGCAAAACTTGAATCATTGATTGCAAAAGAGCTTTTTGACCTTGACAGAGAAGATATGGAAAAAATCCTTTCAACCTTTATCTACGGAAACATTGATGAAGAATTAAAAGAACTGATTCTTAAAGAATTTTAACCAAAATAAAAAAGGGAAATTCCCACAACAACCTTATCCAGTAGGAAGTCCATCCTCATTTCATCGTAAGGAATCTCATATTCGTAAATGTTCCCTGATGACTTATCCATATAGACCAATAAACCTTTTTCTATCTTGGTATCTTGAGTCTTGTTCCGGAGATAGACATAAGAATGAAACTGGTCTATGTGGTGTTCAATGGTCTTATACTTCACTATTAATTTTCATAGTTCCATTTTCCAAACAGCTTGAACTTTTTATCAACAAGCTCTTTGTCGAAACAGTTGAAAAGGCTATATTAGGCAGAATCGGAAAGATAGAAAAACTTGAAAAAAGGAAGTTATCAAGCAAGAAAGATAGATAACTACATTTCCTGTTTTAGACTACATACATTAACTACATAGGACTACATAGAGACTACATAAAGGGGAGAATAGGATGAATAAACTCCAGAATGCAATCTTCTCATATCTAATAAGGAAACGTACTCCCATCGATATAAAAATCAAATTATCTCGGAACAAAAGAACAAGGGTTAAAAATATTATTCCAGAAAGCAAGATGGTAATTTTAAACTCTGGCGAAAGACTTCCCGTAACATCCATCAATTCTATAAGGATTTTCGGAAAACATGCAGAAGAATTTTCCAGATTCATCAAGCCGATGGCTTCATTAGAAGAAAACAAGAATATAACCCACTTCTTAAACAAAAGAATATTCATTTATCCTCATGGCGAAAAAAAATATTACGGTAAACTACTTGGTTTTTTCCCGTACTTAACAGTACTTAAACTGAACAAGATAGTCGAAATTAAGTTTCACATATACATATCTGCTTTCTCGTTCCTTAAACCTTACTGGTTCACAAAAGAAAACCTTGAAGCTAATCCCGTCGCTCCAGGTAGCTGGAGAAAGGACTGGAAAGAACTCAGAAGATTGCTAAAGGGAAGTCTCCCAAGAAAAAAAGGAAGAACAATAACCTTCGTGCTAAGAGACGGAAGGGAAATAACAGGTTTTCTATTTAGAAAAGACCTTTTCAAAGACAAATGGAAATTGCGAATCAAAGCTCCAGAAAACTTGGAGAGCTCCTCACCTACTATGTTCATTATGAAACATGCTATCGAGGATTTTTGGGAAGAAGAATAGCCCTCACTTTCCATGCGTAATCAATCCTTCCATTATACCGCCACACAGCTTCCCAAGAGTAACCATATTTCTGTATTTTTTCATAAAGTATCCGAGCTCCTAATTCGAGATTTTTTTTGTAATCCAGAAGGGAAAAAGGATCAAGTCCTCTCCTTTCTATCTCAAATCTACTAATCTGCATAAGCCCAAGGTCATAATAGAGGTCTTTTTTCAAAATTATTCTTAAAACACGTTCAGCTTCTTCATAATTTTCAGGATAAAGAGAAACCCATTTTCCTCTTTGATAACAGGTAATTTCTTTAAAGTCTCTACATCTTGCTCCTTTAACTCCAATAGCATAAGGTTTAACACCACTTTCAACAACAGCAATTGCATATAGAAGTTGTGGACTTATGCCAAAATCCTTCCCAACTTTCACAAAGAGATTATCGCTATAAACATTAAGGGGAATAGTTAGGATTAGTAGCATCAGGAGCAAGAGGCGTAGTTCCCTCATAGAACTCCTCTATCCTATTCTTTATAGAATCAGAGTCCATAAGTTGATGGAAATTTGCTTTTGCCTCTATATCCTTAATCAATTCGGAAAAATCCATCTGAGAGAAATCTAAATTTTTCAGGTCGTCCCAAGTCAATTGAGAACAGTTGGGACTCCCATAACTTCCCCAACTATAACCAAGCTGTTTATATGCTTGCTCTACAAGTATCCTTGCAAACTTTGAATCATAACAGCAGTATCGATAAGCTCTTCTAAGACATCCAATTAGAGGAATTTTCCAGGCACATTTAGAACCCACGTAATGGCAGAGACCATTCGAAATCAATGAATATGCCTTATACTCTCCGTGAGCGGTAGCACAGGATTCCGAAGAACAACTATTACATTTGTCAAATGACATTATCAGGTCAACAGCTACACTAAGGGAAAAAGATATTACAGGGTCATTTAAGAATTGTAGCTTGTCGCCCAAAGGAAGTTCATTTAAAAATGGATTATCAGCATCCTGCTCCTTCAATTCTTTAGCAACCTGATACATACAGTCTCCCACTGAATCATAAAGACCAGAAGAAGTTGCCGTATCTCCATATTCATCGCTTGCTAAACAGTAGGAAGCAGAATGGAAGTAAGCCTGGGCGTAGGAAGCCACAGCTGACCCCAATTTAGAAACAGCAAAACCAACCGCCTTAGAAACAAAATAGTCGGTCGGATTCTCTATAACGGAATTCCACCAACCACTCTCGCACTTTTGAGAGGTCCCACTCCAGATGTGCTTTAATTCATTAGCTAACTGAGCCATAGCCATAGCTTTTGTAAAATCAGCAGAAAAATCTTTACTTTCCACATAAGTGTCTGGAATATTCACTATCCCATCATTACATACCAACTTTTCGTCATATTCAACACAAGTTGTAGAAGTGGAATTCGAGGGACATTCATACATTACCGTATATTGGTCACATAGTTTTTTCATTGGATTATCTACATCCGTAGCCCAATGCCAGCAATCCATCTCATTCAAGGAATCTGGCGAAATCTTCTCGCAATCGGATGAAATATTGCAGTTTGAATCATCAATTTCATCCTCATAACACAGAAACCGCTCGTAATAAGTTCTAACAGTAGCATTTACATAAATATGAACGTCCGTAGCATCGTTACCTGAACCAAAACATCCAGAATAATTTGCCATATTATCTGTAGAAATTGACTCAATTCCCACAACATGATGAACGGGATCATCCTTGTAGAAAACCCAGTTCAAATAGCTTATAAGATTACTCTCTGTAGAAAGGAGATTCCAGCAAGCATTCCAAGAACCTTGCCATGATGATAATTCATAACAATTTGACGTCCACCCAGTCGCATAAAAACAGTCTTTACTTCCTCCGTCAGCGTCCCATCCTCCTATGATTGTAAATTCTGTAACATTATCAACAGTAAACTCACCTACTTTTATACACTTAGGACTACTTCTCAGCTGATTGGCTTCTTCAGAGTCCTTTTCAACTCTATATTCTGTATATTTGCGATTGGCTATACAACTTTTTAATTCGGTAGTGGATGAACCTACCGAAGAATATTCCTTACACGTTCTAACCACATTACAAACCTGTGTGGTTCCATCTGGACATTTAATTTCTCCTTCCCAAGAAGTACAAACTTTCCTTACTTTTGAAGGACATTCAAAAGTATATACTCCCACTTTTACGCCTGAGGTTCCGGGAATCTGTATCACACCACACATGCCAGAAACCGGATCGCAATAATATGTAGCAACAGTGTTAGCCTTGTCAGGAATATCACTATAAGCAACATATTGCTTTAAAGTGCATACATCAAACAGGTCGCCACAATCATTCGAAAGACATTTAAGCTGATAGGGATTATCCGAGCAACCAGGCTTATACTTATTGAAGTAAATACGGCAGGAAACTGTTCTTCCCTCTACTCCTACATCTCTCCATTCTGTACACTTTTTCTGATAGCTGCAATACTTTTTGCCAAGGAAAACTCCTTCCAAAGAATCAAGATCCACCCTGCCAGAACACTTATATCTATATTCTTTCTCCCACCAATCTCTACATATTTCTTCATTTCCAATTTCCTTACATGCTGGTCCTTCAATTACTCTCTCTTCAACAAGAGAACATTTTCCACCAAAGGTCGGATCCGAGGGACAGGTATCCTCAATAGTTTCTACAATACCACCAAAAGATTCAGAAAAGAACAAAAGGGAAAGAATAGTTAACACCCTTAAGAGAACCATTACTCATCCTCTATTTCTTCACAGCTACCTATATCTCTACAGTTTTGTTCACAATTCAAAAGACCAAAGTAAGAACTATTGTCTTTTGAGCACGTGTAATATTGGCATATTTCCTGACAGCCTTCCAAAGAAGTAGTCCAGTTTCCGTCTCCAGAACAGTAAAACATGGAAATGTTATTATCCGTAACATTGTCTATATCTATTTCTGCACACCAGTAGGTACCTGAATCCGTCTCCTTGCAATCATAGGGAGAGCAGTAATATTTGCCATCCTGTTTTAAGCAAGAACGACCTGAGTATGGACAAACTCTATCAGGTTCTCTTACACAGATTCCATTTTCTATTTGATAACCCTGGTCGATTGGACACTCCATACAAACGCCAAAAGAAGCTATAAGAGTGTTCCCACTATAACCTCTATAGAACTTAATCTGTCCATCCTCTATCTTTACTCTGGTTATATCAACTCCTCCAGTAGCCGTCCCCCCACTAAAGTAGCAGTTAAAAACCTGAATACTTCCTACATATTTACCGCATTTTCCACCATAAAACTTTAACTCATTACCAGCTCCCTCAACTCCCGATAGTCCCCAAGAAGTATAAGAACAATCATCTCCACAAGATGTGTAATATTCCGCACTTCCTGAAAAAGTACACCCTTCAACAATTATGCTATTGATTAAGCCATCCGTTCCATAAAACTCCAACTTATTACCATTACCCACAACTTTAGTGATTCCATACCAAGTACAACTATCATGTCCTACATAGTAAATATCTCCCGTAGCTGTTGTTTCATATCTACATTCTCCAGAACCTTCATCAGCTGGAGCTTCACATCTATCAGCAGTAGAGTTATAAGAACCTGGAGAAGGACACTCCGCTGCACACTCCCTCTTACCGTGAGGGCACAACTGTTGACCATCGTCAGTATCCTCACACTCTAACACTTGATAACACCCTGCCTGAATGCAATCATACTGCCTATAACAGTTAGCATTACAAATATCCAAAGAAGTATAAGTAGAATTAGTTAAACTGCACTTATAGTAAGTTCTATCAATAACAACCCTTTTCTTTCTGCATGTGTAATACCAGATCGAAGAGCTACCCGTTCTGGAAATGAAATCAAGAAATTCATTTTTCTTTTCTTCATCCTTAAGCGAATCAAAGTTATTGGGTTCCTGATAATGAAGGGGAACCTGTAATTTTTCCTTAACCTGAGAAGGAGAGCCTAAAACCTCTTTTTGATGATTAGCAAATTGCTTAATATCAAAACTTCCTCCAAACGCATTGCAAATCAATAGAAACATCAATAGCAGCATCATATTTTCAATACACTTTCAAGTCAATTTAAATTTAAAATAAATTACTATTTACATCCAAACTTTTCAAGAGCAAACTGCAAAGAAACATCTCCGTAAAGAACTTTCTGAAAGACACATGTTTTTGAACGAAGAATTCCCCCTATTACTTTACATTTAGCAAGAACAAAAGCGGGAACTACTTCAACTCCTGCTTTCTTGAATATTATTGGATTTATCTTAACCTTCACTCCAGCCAGCTCCTTCCACTCCTTCATCTTCTTAAGATAGTCAATAGACGGTATCCCTCTTAAAACAGGATAAAAGCCAATTTCTGGAGGAATTAAATACCTCTGAGATAAAACATTCCTAACGGTTTCGTCCGGAACAGAAGAAGAGAACAGATAAAACAAGAATTCTTTTTCCCTATTTTCCGTTCTCTTATATGCTTTAAGCCACCAGTCCTTAGACAGTTTATCAAGGTTGAAACTGTCAATAAATCTCTCAAATTCTGTAATATCTCTCGATTGAGTAAGCTTCTTAAATTTCTCAACATTTCTACCCTTCCTAAGACGAGAGTAATTCTTTTCAACTTCCAATAGAGTTTCTCTTTTCGGAAGAAGATCATCCCATTGACCTGCAAAAGCATCTACCAAATGCAGAATTAAAAGAATTATTACGGAAATTGAAAACCTAAACAGCAATCCCTAATCCTCCATACAGTCCAAACAAAATCCTCATTTCCCGGACTTTTCTTAAACCAGCTCCACTTTGGAGGGAAATCCCCTATGGGAATTGCATCCCAACTTACAGGATACGCAAGATTCAACCAATATTGAGACTTAATTATTCGTGGGAACACTTTTGGAGTACAGGCTACATCGCTTGGAACAGAAGATTCAGAGAAATTTGCTGCCCAATCAAGTCCAGAAACTTCCTTAAAATCCATTAACTGAAAAGATGAATGAAGAACATCAAGAATCCTTACAACCTCTAATGCACTTTCAACTATATCGTCTTGCCCATAAATAGAAGTTGTATCTGGATAAATAGCTCCCCAGCAACCTGCACACCAGAATAGAGAATTTCTCATTGATTCTGCAGAATCCAGGTCATCATCACTTGCAGAGGACGACGCTACACAATCAGCAAGGCAGGCTACCTGAGCAACTGGATTAGCCAATAAAAGTTTCTCAGGCTGAACCAAGACAGATAGATAATCATCCCATATAAGCGGATTAACTTCCGAAAATCCTGTAGGAAGAATATCTAATCCGTTGACTATCTGTCCCGAATCATCCTTCTCTCCTTTCTTCAAAACACATAAGTTATCCATTACAAGGTTTAAAACGGCAAAAACAGGATATTTAATGTAGTGAACATTAGTTTTAGCTCCTTGAACGCCGTTAGTGTAACCATCTTTTTTTGAAACTTCCGTAACGCTTTTCTTTATCCCAAAACAGGGAAATTCCCAGGCTTTTCTTGGAGTTTCAACAAAAGCTATAGGTTCAGCTACTCTCCACTTTAGACCTATCTTTATTTGCCCAGGAGTTGAGCACGTACATACTCCCTCAAATTCAAGAGCATCAACAAAAAAACTCCAGTCTATAGTCGAAATAGGATTAATACATGGCGGAGTTCCTGCTTTAGCAACAGCAAAAAACACAGTTACAAGGAGCAGTCCCAACAACCTTTTCATTTCGCAGACTCCCCAAGCCAAGCCTTTTCAATGATTATTAGCCTATCCCCGCTCTGATAAACAATGGAAGGAACTCTTTCTATACCGAGCACTTTAAGAACCTTTGGAACAGCAGCGTAAATTCGCAACCCTGGATACTTCTTTTCAAGCTCATAGATGTTTCCCTGGACCACAAGATAGGTAACATTATCTTTTTCGGCATAATCAACAAAAGCTGGTAACTGATAATCCTTAACTACAATATAGGTAACTGGAATCTTTACCCTTTTGAGAACATCTATCCTTTCTCCCTTCCTTGCTATCACTTTACCGTCAATAACTATGTCAATCGGAACTGTATAAACAACTTTTTTTTCTCTTATCCTATCTCTTAAAGCATTGGGAACATGATAATCAACATATAAACTTCTCCTAAGTATTCCTTCGAAATAATCAGAAGAAAAACGTGGGATAATAGCTTCCCTTTTTATCTTTTCAAGTATGTCCTCTTCCAATATCGGATAGGTTTTTCCGAATGTTCCGAGATTTTCCAGAGCGTATGAACTACTTACCAGAATTACCGAAGAGATAACGTTCAAGAGCAGCTGTAACATCTCTACCACCCTTCATCAGAGCTCCCTTCATAAAAAGATATTTACATCCAAGCTTTTCCGGATCCACGTCTCTTAGAATATCAAGCATCTTGTTCATTTTCTCCTGGATAGTTGCCTTATCCTCTCCAGATAGCCCCAGCTCCAAAATTCTTCTTTCAGCTATTCCGTAAATGTCTGCGTAACATATTTCATCTTTTTTCACATACTTCTGATTAACAGTTTGATAAAAGCTCTTCCATACCTCATATTGACCCCAAACCAAAATTCCAAACATAAGAAAAATCAGTACCAGTAACATAGAAAACCTATCCATCTTCTTCCCCTATTTCCTTAAGTATCTTTTTAAGTTCTTCGTTAGCATAATTCTCAGCTTTCGCATTACAAGAGTTGTAAGTATCTATGAACTCTTTATTAGTTTTGACGCCTGCAGGGTCAGGAAGACAATCAATGAGCTTATCATAGAAAAGAATATTTCTAAGCTCCTCCTTCCAATTGGTATGGAGATTTTTAACGCTATCCACAGCTTCCCTGTAACACTTTCTGAAAGCACTAAACATTCCAAACCACTTTTTCTTACACTTACCGTAATTAAGCTTATGTTTAAATTGCAGAATCTCCATCATCTTATCATTAGCCCAAACATTTGCACAGTAATCTTCTGACTCCTTCTTGAGGTTATGTTCAATCATACACACAGCATAGTACTTTCTAAGAAGCTCCCTTTCCTTAGATTCTGCCCATTTGCTCAGAAGAAAACCCCCAACAATATTTACTCCTATAGAGGTTCCAAGCTGAGTAGTAGCCTGCTTTGTCACGGGAGCCTGAACAGGCTTTACGGTAGGTTTACCAGCCAAAACACTTCTCGATGAATACTCAGAAGCAATGTAACCAGAACTTCCACAGGAAAAGAGAAAAGCAGCTGCTAATAAAATCGCCTTTCTCATTCCTTCCTTCCTCCTTCTTCTTTCTGACCTTCTTCCTTCTGGTAAGGAAAAACAAGATAAGCATTTTCAGCAATAATCTTTATTAGACTTCTCTTTTGCCCTTCTTCGTTTTCCCAACTTTCCTCTTGAAGTCTCCCCTCAATGAGAACAAAATCTCCCTTCCTAAATTTCTCTTTCACCTTCTCGGCAAGTCCGTTATAAGCTTTAACTCCGAAAAAGCTTGTGCTCTCCCTCCAGTCTTCGCCCTCTTTCGGCTTCCATCTACGATTGTGAGCAATAGTAAATTCCGCAACACTACCATTTTTTTCTCCTTCAAATCTCGTGTAGTTCACCTCATCCGTAAGTCTCCCGGTGATCTTGACCTCATTTAAATAGATATAGCCTTTCCTTTCCATCTAAGCCCCCTCAATCTCTATGTTTTCAGACTTCAAAAATTCCTTAAGGAAATCCATAAAGTTATTAGAGACATAATCTCTCGTTATACTGTCCTTACATCTCACAACCCACTTACCACCAACCTTCTCTAAAGCCTTAATGCCATTTTCTATAAACATTGTGTAAATGGTTTTCTTATCTTTTAACTTTCTCTTGAAGAACTCTTTCAGGTCAGAAAGAGATAACCCTGGTTCCGATTGCTCTCCTTGTTGTTCTTTCTGTCCTACATTCTCAACCTTCTGAAGTCCTAATCCAAAAACTCTTCTGAATTTCTTGTAGAACTCCCAGAAATCCGATGAAGAATCTTTTAAAGCAAACGAAATCAGCAAACCTAAGAAATTCTTATTGACCTTCCTTGAATAGCCATATTGAGGCGCTTTTCTATTAAACAACTCATACATAACTGCTAAAGCCAACCACTCATCTCCGTAAATTTTTCTCAGTGCTGGAGCATATAACTCTTCAAATATTTTCAGGTTTTCTGAAGTAAAAATTTCTGGATAAGCTCTTTTAAGCTCTGGCAAAATTACTCTTAAGACTTCTTTTATCTTCTCCAGCTCCTTCTGGTCCACACGGTCAGCAATATTAGGTTTATCTAACTTCCGCTCGTCACTCTTTAGATTTAAGCCGTCAGGCTTACTTAAAGAAGGAGTTTCCTTATTGTCGCTTTTTTTTCTGTTAGGGGATTCCATACTGTTTTTTGTTCCGCCGCCATTGTTATATATGGCGTCGTATTCCATAGACTTATTCCTTTCTTTTGTCTTATTCCTATTCTTATTCCTATATGTCGCCCTATTGGACTTTTTTTGTCGCCCTATTGGACTTTTTTCATCTGTTATTGTCGCCCTATTGGACTTTTTTTGTCGCCCTATTGGACTTTTTTCATTGCAATCTTCCTGGGGAGATATTGGCTCAATCGGGAACTTCCAATTTTTGAGGAATGGATGTCCTTTCCAGTTATGTAGGATATTGAGTAGAGCTTCTCTATTCCATTCATCCAGCTTGGTTATTCTGAATTTGAGTTTTCTTCGGGATGTTTTTTCTATTATTCCAGCTTCTTCAAGTTCTAAGAGATAGCCTTTCAGTCTTCCTCCTCCGGTTCCTATCGCAAGAATCTGTGCCAGTTCCCTTGCTGAAACAGAGGCTTCAGCTTTTCCGTCGAGAAGACTTCCACCTCTGGCTTTCCGGTGGAGATAGAGCAAAACGGCTTTTGCCTGAGCGGAAATTGGAAGGAGGAGAGCTATATTGTAGAAAGCAAATGTCCCGCCGTGGTTGACTTTATGTCTGAAAGCTTCGGCTATAATGGTTTGGTCTATTAGATAACATTGGGTTCCGCCTTTTCTCCCTTTTTGTGTTATAAGTTCTCCTCCTTCGATAGGAATGCCTGCTTTTTCAGCTTTGGCTTTAAGCAAATTAGATAGTTCGTTGACTTTGTTGATGAATGCATTTGTAACACTGGAGCTTTTGGTTTGTAATATTTCCATTAATTCTTTTTTCGTTGTTAGTGCTTTTCCTTTACCGAAGCTCAAAGCATAAAGGTAAGACAACCCTACTATGAATCTTGCTTTCCAACTTTTGATTTCGAGTTCTTCAGGGATATGGAAGAGGGCATCTGGCATTCGGCAGAAGCCAGAAGTAAACTGCCGAATTTCAATTTTTTCGGGGTTGAAATAGTCTATATTTTCCCTTAAAATAACATTGTTCATAGTTTTTGCCTCCTTAATCCGATTGCGGATATACAGATCCGCTCCTCTGGTGGCAGCCAGAGGAGCAGGTTCCTCAAGCTTGAATTAGAATTCATTCTATCACTTTTCAAGAACCTCATCTATTACCTCCTTTGTAGTTGCTCCCATCTCTATCAAGATTTCTCCTATTTTTTTCGCCGGATATTTCTCTTTTATCTCAAGGGCATACTTCAATTGGGTTGGCGTTATTTTTCCTGCTTTGACAAGTAGCTCTCCTATTCTTTCTCTTTTTGCAAGTATGCGGGATGCTTCAAACAGGGATAGGTTGTATTTTTTCATTAGCTTTTCACGTTTTTTCTTGTCATCTGGATGGGTTGTGAACATCCAGTAGGAGAACTTATCTACTACAAGTCTAACAGCTCCTTCGAGGTCGTCACTTTTAATGTAGAGCTCTGAATATTTACCTGGACGTGTGTGTAGGCTTGAGACAATCTCTTCTGCAAACTCTGACAAAACTAACTTTTTCTCTTCAAGAACTTTCTGTAGGATTTCGGGTTTCTGTCTCAGTAAAATTAAATGGGCTGCATTGGCATATATAGCTTGGGTTGTTGGGGATTTAAAAAGGTCGTCTATTCCCTGAGTGATTACTACAAGAGAACATCCATACTTTCTGAATCTTCTTGCAGCTGCTTCCATGAACTTTGCAGCTGCCATATCTGCAAGCAAAGACCATGCTTCATCAATTACCAGTATTTTTTTCCTTCTGTCTCCTTTAATTTCAGCAAGGAAGAACTCATTCAGGATTTTTTGAATTAAGGATAGCAGGATAGCTCCTTTAAGCCTTACGTCTTTTTGTTCAACCTGTTCCATCTCTAAGACGACATAATCAAGGGAATAGTTAATGTTATTTGTGCCGTTGAAGTACCTGGCTTTATTTGGTTCATAAGCAAACGGTTTAAGGGCTTCGTAGAGTTTTTGAGGTATTCTTTCTCCTGTGGTGTCTTCCATGTTCTTTAATTCATCTGCGACCTCTTTAACTCCCATTTTTCTGCCGTGTTTTTTCCAGGCTTGACTGATAGCCATAGTTATTGCTGAGGCAAATCTTGCAAAGACGTTATCCTGTTCAGTTGCTATCTGGTAGGAGACATCTATTCCTGCAAGAATTCCTATAAGAGGGACAAGGCTTTCCATTTCGTCTTCATGGATATTTCCGCTTTCATCTGTGATTACATTGGTAAATGGGTTGAAGCATGGTTTTTTATCTTCAGAGAGTTCAATATACTCTCCTCCAATAGCTTCACAGAGGGTTTTGTAGGACCATCCTATATCTATCACTCTAATTACTCTGCCCATTGATAAGTGTTGTACGTGGAAATCTCCTTCACTAAAAGACTTCCCTCCGCCAGAGGTAGCTACTTTTACTGCATTGTAGTTTGTTTTGGAGTCAAATAAGTCATAGAAGGATATGTTGAACTTTCTGTCGAGATATATGGTTGCAGGTGTTTTGGTTCCGTAAACGGCTCCTATGAATGGGATCAAGGATGCGATGTTAGCGTCAAAAAGTGTGGAGTCCTTCTTTAGGAATTCTCTCCTTTCTTCTATGTGATTCAATGGTAGATATTCAAGAAGAGTTGGAACTATGGAACTTCCTATCTCTCTTGTTACTTCAAATCCTTCGCTTGTGAAAGCTTGAATTATGTCGTTTGAGTAAAAGTCAAGAGATTCTTTATCTGGAGCCATTGTAAAGAATGTTAGAACTCCCTCCAGAGGTAATTTATTTTCATTTATCAACTCAAGGACATATTCGGCATACATTCTCTTTTCTTTGAGTTTGGGAAAGAACTTAGCCAGGGGATTATTGTCTGTTTGATGAATGTTCCACTGAGCTTTTTTCTCCAGTTCCTGTTTTCTCCTCTCTCTGTCCCTTATTCTTACTGACATAATGATGCCAAACTGATATGGAAACTTCTCTTTCTGAGGCTGATCGTATGGAAAAATGATGTTGCTGAACTTCCATAGATTTATTTGTCTTGGAAAACCTTTTATGTGGAATACTCTTATGAAATGTTCTTCCTTTCCTCTTTTGCAGTGGAGATCCGCAAATTCATTATCGTCTATGTCAATTCGTATGCGAGTTTCCTTATCAATTATTTGTCTTCTAATTGGCATTTGAGGATTATGGGAAGCTGTTCCCCGGAAGTTTGGAACGAAAATCTCTCTCAAAGTTGAAATGAACTCTTCTGGAGTTACGTCTCGTGGATGGTATCCTGAGTTCGAAAGTAGAGCTCTTGTTCTTCTCGCTATGTTCTTGGCTGTGTTCCAGCTTTTGTTAAGGTCGTTTCCCCACGGCATAAAAACTGATAAATAGTTTTTTATCCATCTTGGTCTTGCCTGCATGTCTGACCATAGGGAGCTCCTTGAAGCCTTTTTCAAATATTCAACTCTGCTATTAACTATTTCCTCTAAAACTTCTGGATGTTTTACTTTTGGACGGTGCATGTGATTCTGGAGATAGAAATCCAGTATTGGATCTATGTTTTCTGATGCAAATGAAAAGAAGGTTATTATGGTATCAGGAGGGTAGGTTTCTTTAAGTAATATTTCAAAATCGACTGCATTTTTGTTTCCCAGATATTCTGGGATAGCAACCTCAAGTATGAAACCGCAACCTGTAAGTGTTTCATAGAGCTTATCTTTTTCCGAATAGAACTGATATGTCATAAAGTCGCTCAAAGAGACTTTTTCATTAAAGTAACGAATCTTTTTTAAGTCGAGAGGTTCATCGTATGAAGGTGTTCCTCCTAAAAATACCTTTTCCAAGAGTTTACCTATCATAGAATTCCCTCCAGCTTCATTACTATGAAGCCGTTTTCTGTTTTAAAATGAGGATAAGGTCTTATTTCCCTTTCGTCTTTTTGGACTTTGAAGAAATGAATCCCATTAATAACTGTGAAGTTTTGGTTTTTCAGCTTTTCTTCAGCTTTTTTGAAAAGTTTGACTAAGTTAAGTGTTTTGCTGGTTTCTCTATCTTTCCTGTGGGATATGAATCCTCCATATTTTTTCTTCAGGAATTTGCA
>OFBZ01000067.1_pt1 | contig 14321 bp, 15 predicted proteins | sample 1520731 | NCBI WGS metagenome assembly OFBZ01 (sample SAMEA3696450, study PRJEB22514) | metagenome | biome: water; feature: marine; material: hydrothermal vent | place: Pacific Ocean | collected 2014-08-16 | depth 1514 m
GGAAACTGCAATCGTTGACTCGTAGAGCTCCCTGGAAGCTCCTTTTGCAGCACATCCTGGATAGAAAGCGTACTTTCCCATTACTCAACCTCCATAGCTGCTTTCATGACTTTGAGGAGTGTCTCATGCTCTTTGATAGGCTTCATAATTGGTGAGTGAGCTTTTCCTTTGAGAATCATTTTTATACCAAGCGGTAAGTTCTCAATTACCCCCTTAATTCCTTTAGTTCTCAGTGGTAGCAGCACTTCATTAAGCATTCCAGATTCAAGAAGGGATTTATAGAAAGCCATAACGTGTCTTGCACCAGGATTGTCCTTGAGACCTACTTCTATAGAGAGACCCCTTAGCTTCATTATCCCATCAACGGGGGCAACGTGTTTTGGACAGGCATCGGCACATTTTTCACACCTAACACAGTTCCACATATCAAAGGAATAGCCAACTTTTGATCTTTCTTTTTTAAGCGAGTCTCTTGGATCTACTGCAAATCTATAGACTCTTGCAAGTCCAAAAGGTCCTCCATAGTTTTCATCATGTTTCACGGCTGTACAGACAGAAAAACAAGTTGTACAAAGGATACAATCCGTAAAGCTATCGTACTTTTTCAGTTCTTCTGGATAAACTTTGCTCTCCTCATCAAGAGTGTCCGGAACAACCTGTGGATCTGGAATGAGATAGGGTCTCATTTTTTCCATCTTCTCAATTGCACTGTCCCAGTCAACAGTTAAATCCCTTATAACTTCCATGTTATCAATAGGTTCGATTGTAAGAGTATCAGTCTGATAAACATCAAGCTCGTTAAATACCTGTGTTTTACAGGCAAGTTTTGGATAGCCGTTTATTTTCACAGAGCAGGAACCACAAATAGCACTCCTACAGAAAGCTCTGAATGCAAGAGTTGGGTCGATGTTGTCCTTTATGTACTGAAGAGCCTCGAGTATTGTCATTCCTCTTGGAACATCTATTGTGTAATCTTTATAGTATGGCTTTTCATCTTTCTTTGGATTAAAACACCTTATTCTAAAAGTTACCTTTCTACTCTCCATTTCTTTCCTCCTTAATACTTCCTCTCTTCAGGCTGGAACTTTGTAATCTTCACAGGTTTCCAGCTTATTCTGAGCTCTCCATCTTCAGTTCTTTCAATTATTGAGTGTTTCAGGAAATTTTCATCGTCTCTCTCAGGATAGTCAATTCGGAAATGTGCACCTCTACTCTCTTTCCTTTCCAATGCTCCAAGAACAATGGTTTCAGCCACTTCAACTAAGTTAAGGAATTCAAGGGTCTGCTGAAGGTTTGTATTAAACGTCATTTCTCTATCGTGAACTTTTATGTGTTTTGCCCTTTCCCTAATCTCCCTCACTTTTTCAAGGGCTTCCTTCATCTTCTTTTCTTCTCTGAAGATTCCAGCACCGTAAGTCATAACTTCGCTAAGCTCGTTTCTAAGGTCTGAGAGTTTTTCCTTTCCATCAGCGTCAAAAAGAGCTCTGATCTTTTCCTCTTCTCTCTTAACTGCCATTTCATCAAAAGAAACAAAACTGCTTTCAGAAACGTAATTAACCGCATCTTCCCCTGATAATTTCCCAAAAACAACTATGTCAAGGAGAGAGTTTCCTCCAAGCCTGTTGGCACCGTGGACAGAGACGCAACTACATTCACCGGCAGCGTAAAGTCCCTTAATTTTTGTTCTTCCATGAATATCCACATCTATTCCGCCCATCGAGTAATGTGCCGTAGGTCTTACAGGAATAGGTTCTTCTATCGGATCCACTCCTTCGAAATCAATTGCCAGCTCCCGAATCTGTGGGAGTCTTTCAAGTATCTTCTTCCTTCCAAGATGCCTTAAATCAAGGTAGATAAATTCGTTCCCTTCACTGTCTTTAAAGCCCCTTCCTTCCATTATCTCGGTCTCAATAGCCCTTGAAACCAGATCCCTTGGAGCAAGCTCCATTTTCTCTGGAGCGTATCTCTTCATAAACCTTTCACCTTTATTATTTATCAGGTATCCACCCTCACCTCTTGCACCTTCAGTAACTAGAATTCCCGTTCTCCTGAGACCGGTAGGATGAAACTGAACAAATTCCATATCCTTAAGTGGAACTCCAGCTCTTAAAGCCATCGCCGGACCATCTCCCGTATTTCCAAGGGCATTGGAAGTTCTCTTCCAGTAAATCCTGGCATGTCCTCCCGTTGCAAGTATCACAGCTTTTGCCCTTATTCCGTGAACTTCTCCAGTTCTAAGGTCTATTGCCACAACACCTGCTATTCTCTCTCCATTGTGAACAAGAGAAAGGGCAAACCATTCGTTCAAAAAGGTTACATCATTTCTGATACACTGCTCGTAAAGTGTCTGGAGCATAACGTGTCCGGTCTTGTCTGCCGCATAGCAGGTTCTTGGAAATGAAGCCCCTCCAAATGGTCTCTGGGCAATTTTGCCACTCTGGAGCCTTGAGAAAGGAAGTCCCATGTGCTCCATTTCTCTAATTATCTTTGGAGCCGTCTGGCACATGAGCTCCACAGCATCCTGATCTGCCAGAAAGTCACTTCCCTTTACTGTGTCATAAGCGTGCTTTTCAGGACTGTCAGGAGCAACATTTCCAAGTGCAGCATTTATTCCACCCTGAGCAGCACCTGTGTGAGATCTCGTAGGAAAGACTTTTGAAATTACTGCAACTTTTATCTCTTTTCTTTTACTTGTCTCAAGAGCAGCGTAAAGACCTGCACCTCCTGCCCCGACAATAAGTATGTCGTACTGAAGCATTTTTCCTCCTGCGCATTTAGTATAAGTTTTGTTTACAAAATTTTAACATTTACAAAAAAACTTTAACATCTATTAAAAAGCAAAGATATGACCATTGAAATTCAAGAATTTCTGGCGAAATTTAAAAATATTCTGGATGGAAAATCCAACATTGTTACTCAAAACTGTTAAAATTTTGTAAAAATTTTGTAAAATCCCGATCAGTTTCTTAAATTTATAACATTAAGTGAGTCTAATCGTTTTAGGAGGTTTTCATGCTCGAATACGACATACTGATAGTTGGTGGTGGCGGCGCCGGACTTTATGCTGCACTCTGGGCTGCCGAAAACACAATTCTCAAAGTGGCAGTAATGACAAAGGTCTATCCAACCCGTTCCCACACAGGAGCAGCAGAAGGAGGAATAAACGCAGTCCTCACCCACTCCGTAGGTGATAGTCCTGAAGCTCATGCTTACGATACTGTAAAGGGTAGTGACTTCTTAGCCGACCAGGATGCTGTTGACATTATGTGTAAGATGGGTGCAGCTGTCATCTACGACATCGCCCACAGAGGTGTTCCTTTTTCAAGAAGACCCGATGGAAGAATAGCCCAAATACCGTTTGGCGGAGCATCATTTCCAAGAACTTGCTACGCTGCTGATAAAACTGGATTCTACATCCTCCAGAGTCTTTATGAACAGTGTTTAAAAAATAACGTTACGTTTCTAAACGAATGGTTTCTTCTATCAATAATCCACAATGGGGAAAGAGTGGAGGGGGTTACCGCCTGGGACATCAGAAACGGAGGAGTCCACCTTATAAAGACAAAAGCTGTAATTCTTGCAACTGGTGGACACGGAAGGGTTTACTGGAACAGGACTTCCAACGCTCTTGGAAATACCGGAGATGGAACCGCAGCTGTTCTCAGAGCTGGACTCCCTCTGAAGGACATGGAGTTTATACAGTTTCACCCGACAGGACTTGCAAAAACTGGAATTCTCGTTACTGAAGGTGCAAGAGGCGAGGGTGGATATCTCAGAAATAAAGACGGCGAAAGGTTTATGAAAAGATATGCATCGGAAAAGATGGAACTTGCTCCAAGGGATATCGTCGCAAGGGCTATCCAGACTGAGATAGATGAAGGTAGAGGCTGTGGTCCAAATGGGGATTACATCTGCCTTGATCTTACACATCTTGGGGAGGAAAAGATAAACGAAAGACTTCCTCAGACAAGAGAACACGCAATATTGTATGAGGGTGTTGATCCGGTAAAAGAGCCTATTCCAGTTGCTCCTACAGCTCACTACTCAATGGGCGGAATCGACACAAACAAGTTTGGTGAAACTCCTATAAAGGGACTCTACGCCGCTGGCGAGTGTGCCTGTGTCTCTGTTCACGGTGCAAACAGGCTTGGTGGAAACTCTCTCTTAGATATCCTCGTCTTTGGAAGACTTACGGCTCTAAGGGCAGTTGAATATGCTGATGTAGCTTCTGAAACAAATCCATCTCTTGCAAAGCAGAAAGACGATGAAAGAAGAATCCTTGAATTGATGGAATCGGACGGAAAAGAAAAAATGGCAGAGCTGAGGCGTGAATTAGGAAACGTCATGATGAAGCACTTTGGAGTCTTCCGTGAAGAGTCTTCAATGAAAGAAGGTCTGGAGAAGCTTAAAGAAATTAAAGAGAGGACTAAACACGTTAAAGTTCATGACACAAGCGGGAAGTTTAATACAGAACTTGTTTCTGTTCTTGAATTTCTGAACCTCGTTGATCTCTCAATTCCAATTGCAATTCCTGCGATGGAGAGAAAGGAGAGTAGGGGAGCTCACGCAAGGAAAGACTATCCAGAAAGGGATGATAAGAACTTCCTCAAACACTCTGTAATAACCTTAAAGGAAGATGGAGACTACGAGCTTTCCTGGAAACCCGTCGTTATCAAGAAGTTCCTTCCAGAGGAGAGGAAGTATTGATCTGGAAGGTTGGAGGGTTAGAAGATTGGAGGATTGGAGGATTAAGGGGTTTGTAATATTGGTTTGGAGGTAAAGATGGAAACCGTTGTTCTTAAAGTTTTTAGATTTAATCCTGAAAAGGACAGAGTTCCCTACTATCAGGATTATGAAGTTCCAGTGGAAGGAACGCTCCTTAATGCACTTCTTTACATAAAGGATAATATAGATCCGACTCTCGCATTCAGAGCATTCTGCAGAAGTGAGGTCTGCGGCTCCTGTTCAGTGAAGGTAAACGGAAAGACAAAACTTGCCTGTAAAACTCTAATGAAAGACCTGGTTAAAACGTGGCAAAAAAAGCCTTTAAGAATAGATCCCATCAACCACATGCAGGTCATAAGGGATCTGGTCGTTGACATAGACAAGCCAATAGAAAAGATGAAAACTCTTATCCCCTGGCTTGTCCCAGACCCGAGAGTTGTTCCTTCCGATCCAAGGCACGAAAGCATCATTTATCCTGAGGAAATGGAAGCTTACAAAAATCAGATTCACTGCATGCTCTGTTTTTCCTGCTACTCAGCCTGTGAAGCCGTAAAGGACAACGAAAGGTATAGGGGTCCCTTTGCCTTCTCGAGAGCTTACAGGTTTCAGGTAGATAGAAGAGACATTGAGACTGCAAAGGAAAAAAGAATCAGATACTCAATTTCTGGAGGCTTGTGGAGTTGCGTTCAGTGCCAGAAATGCCTCTACGTCTGTCCAAAAGGTGTAAAACCTGCTGAAGACATTCAAAATCTGAGGGGTCAGGCTGTTAAGAAAGGGTTTACAGACAAACCAGGTGCCAGGAAGCTCAAGCACTACGTTGATTGGATTTACGCAACTGGACAGATCAACAGGCTCTATCTACCTGAAGAGGTATATGGAAACAAGGAAGCAAGAGAAAAACTTACAAAAGCCTACGAATCTATGGGAGTCGAGGTCTGGGAAGTTCCAAAACCTACAAAAGGTCTCTTGAAGTTCAGGGATATTTACCTTGAGATCCTTTCGAAAGAAGACAAGGCACTTGAACTTGACTTCTCCCACGTTAGAAGAATTGATAAGAAAGTCAGCGACATCTTTAAAGCGGACATTTGTACAATTGTTGATAAGGCTCATCAGGAAGGAAAAAGCAGTAGAGGACTTATCAGTAAACTGAAAGAGCTTTTAGGGGGCAGGGATGACTAAGGTTGGCTTTTATCAGGGCTGCTGTTTTCAGGGACAAGACGCCCATATGTTTGAGACGATGAAAGAAGTTTTCAAGATGATTGATATTGAACTTGAACTTCTTGAGGAAACTACCTGTTGCGGTGGAAATACCATAGATGAAGAGAACAGAAAACTTTCCTATGCAATAAACGCACGAAACATTGCTCTTGCCGAAGCAAGAGGCGTGGATATGCTTATCTCCTGTAACACCTGCTACATGGTAATCGCAAAAGCAAAGAGAGCGCTTGACACGAACAAGAAGTTAAGGGAAGAAATAAACGATCTGTTGAAGGAAGAAGGACTTAAATATAGGGGAACTTCTAAAATCTGGCACCTCCTCGACTTCTTTAGAGACGTTGTAGGCTACGATAGGATAAGAAAGGCTGTTAAAAGACCTCTAAAGGGGTGGAAAATTGCTGCTTACTACGGCTGCCATGTTCTCTACCCAAAGGAAATTGCAATAGACAACAGCGATAACCCAACATCTCTTCAGGAAATTCTGAAAGCTCTCGGCGCGGAAGTTATAGATGACTATGAAGAAAAAGACGCCTGCTGTGGATACCACTCCTTCTTCACAGATAAAAGCATGACTCTACGAAAATTGAACAGAATTCTCCGAAATATAAAGGATACAGGAGTCGATATTATTGCAACTCCATGCCCGCTCTGCTTTAAATCCTTCGATATCTACCAGCTCCAGATGGAAAATCCACCAATGGTTCCATCGTCCTACCTGACTGAGCTCATGGCTTACGCATTTGGACTTGATAAGGAAGAATCCGGACTCGGACACCACCTTGTAAAGGTAGAAAAGGAGTGATCTTAAGTCCCCCTTTCTGGGGACTTTTTTCTCTCTCCATAAAACCTGCACAGATCCTTTAACGGACACCTTTCACATTCCGGCTTTCTCGCCCTGCAGATCGTCCTTCCAAGTCTGATCAGGTCATAGTGGAATTTCCTGTTAAACTCAGTATCAAAGTGTTCTTCCATAAATTCAGAGATTTTATCTTTATCCCTGTTTTCAGGAAAAATCCCCAATCTTTTAAGAACTCTATAACAATGGGTATCCACAGGAAAAGTGTTTTTGTTGAAAGAAAAAGAGAGAACAACTCTTGCAGTTTTCGTTCCAATGTACGGATAGGAAGTTAAAAGCTTTATAGCCTCTTGAACAGGAAGTTCTTTAAGTTTTTCTTTTAAACTTTCCCAATCTTTCATTATGGAAATGATCGCTTTTACTTTCTGATTGTACATACCACATGGCTTTATAGTTTCAATCAATCTTTCCTGACTGAAACCAATAACACTCTTTAAATCACCGTTTGTAAGTCTCTTCAGATTTTCAAGACATTTTTCGGCATTCTTATCGGTTGTATTCTGACTGAGGATGGTAAAAACAATCTGCTCTTCTGGAGTTCTCTCCGGCCTGTAAACTTCCGGGAATAGTCGGTTCAGCCTTTCTGCAATTTCTTTAATTCTTGCTACTACCTCAGTTTCTTTCATTACTTAATAAACCCAGCAAGTCTCAACGCCAGTTCAAGGTCTTTCTGAAATTCTGGTTCTCCCTTCCTATTTCTTAAAAGGTAGGCTGGATGGAAAGTAGGAATAACTATAACGTTTCCAAGCTTTTGTTCTTTTCCTCTTATTTTTGAAATAGAAGTCTTTTCAGGAAGATTCAAAATTGTCCTTGCAGCAAAAGCTCCAAGGCAGAGAATGACTTTTGGCTTTATAAATTCAATCTGCTTCTCAAGATAAGGATAACAGGTTTGTATCTCATCTGGAGCCGGATTTCTGTTGTTTGGAGGTCTGCACTTAACAATGTTTGTTATGTAAACCTTATCCCTCGAAATTCCATAGAGGTTGAGAAACCTTGTCAGAAGTTGCCCTGCCCTCCCAACGAAAGGTCTTCCCTGTAAGTCTTCTTGCTCTCCCGGTGCTTCACCAACAAACATGAGATTGGTTGTCAGGTCGCCTTCACCAAAGACAACGTTTGTCCTTGTCTTACAAAGTCTGCATTTACAACACTTTAAAACTTCCTCTTTTAACTTCTCCAGTTCCTCTATTGGATTGGACTCTTTTCTATCTTCAACCATTGGATTAACTCCTCTATCTACTCTAACTTCATCGTAACCTATGAACTCAAGGAATTTTAAGAATCTCTGAAGCTCATCCATCAAGAATTTCCCTCTTCAGAATACCATCATAAACCCAGATGGTAGCTCCCTCAAGGTAAACGTTTTCCATTTTCTCATTAAAATAAACCTTCAATCTTTCACCACTTCTGACAACAACTTCAACAGGTGATTTCATCCCAAACACTTTTCCAGCAATCAAAGCAGAAGCAACAGAACCTGTTCCACAGGCAAGCGTCTCGTCCTCAACGCCTCTTTCGTAAGTCCTTACCAGAACCTTATCAAGTCTTGCCTCTACAAAGTTTACATTTGTACCGGTAGGCTGGAAGACTTCTGAAAATCTTATCCTTCGTCCCACATCTTTAACGTTTACATCCTCAATTCTGTCAACAAAAACTACAAAATGAGGAACTCCAGTATTTATGAAATGACCACTTAACCCTTCAACGTTCAGGTTGAGTTTTAGATCAAAGGGTTTTGTCAGCTTAACCTTTACTTCTTTCCCATTAACTTCAGCTTCAATGATTCCTGCAAGCGTCTCAAACTTCATCTCTCGTGGTGCTATCCCTTTTTCAAAGGCAAATCTTGCAGCACATCTTGCACCGTTCCCACACATTTCGGCAGTTGAACCATCTGAATTAAAAAACTGCCACTTAAAGTCTGCAACATCAGAGCTCTCTATGAGTATCAATCCATCTGCGCCAACTCCAGTCTTTCTTTGACAGATCCTCTGGACAGCTTGCTCTACCGATAAATCACCAATAAACTTTTCAAACTTCTTTTCTCTATTGTCTATGACAATAAAGTCATTTCCTGTTCCTTGAAGCTTTGAGAAGTTCATTCTTTCCAGACCTCTGGAAGGAGAAATCTCCTCAGTTTTCCAATCCTTGTTCTCGGGAGCTCCCTATCTATCAGTTTAAACTCCTTCACCCGTTTGTAAGGCTGAAGATGTTTGGTTCTTCTATGAATCTCCTGCTTGATGAAATCTTTGATATCTTCAATTCCTTCTTCTACAAGGAGTTCAAAGTCCGGTCTGACAAGAGCTCTTAGCCCTCCATCCTGATAGAAAATCCCAACTTCCAAAATGTAAGGACTCTTAAGGATTTCAACTTCTATATCTTCAGGGTAAACGTTCTTTCCGTTATCAAGAACTATAACTTCTTTTGCTCTTCCTGTTATATGAATGAAACCATCTTCATCTATAAAACCGAGATCCCCCGTGTAGAACCAGCCATCTTTGATCACCTTTTCTGTCTCTTCTGGCTTATTGTAGTAACCCTTCATAACGTTGGGACCTCTAACAATTATCTCTCCTTTCTCCGTTGTCTTCACCTCAACTTCATCTATTGGAGCTCCAGCAGTTCCTATCTTTTTCTTACCGGGTCTATTGACAGAAATGAGTGGAGAGGTTTCAGTTAATCCGTATCCTTCAAGGATATTAAACCCAAATGCCTCAAAGTCTCTCCAGACCTCTTCACTGAGCTTTGCTCCACCGCTTATCATGAATCTCAAACTCTTTCCTATCCTGTTGTGTATCTCCTTAAAGAACTTCTTCTCTACCGGTTTAACGTCAAACTTTCTGAAGAGCTTCAAAGCTGTCAGGACTGCCTGTCTTTTCAGCTTAGGAAGCTTTTTAATCTCAACCATTATGTTATGGTGAATTACCTGATAGAGCTTTGGTACCCCTACCAGAATAGTTACGTTCTGGTCGTTTACTGTTGAAAGTATGTCATTGGGAGTAAGTTTCTCAATGAAAACAAGTGGCAGCCTCAGAGTAACCGGAAGAATTGCCGTCGCCAAGAGAGGATAGGTATGATGAAAAGGAAGGATTGCTACAAACCTGTCATTCTCATTAAGGATTCCCAAGTTTTCAATAGCTCTTACGTTGTGATCAAGGTTTCGGGCAGTAAGCATCACACCTTTTGGATTGCCGGTAGTTCCCGAGGTGTAAAGAATAACTACAACGTCATTAATATCCCTTCTAACGAACTGTATCTTTTCCTGTGTCTTTGCAAGATCTATCTCATCTACGTTCAAAATATGAATGTGATAGCCAATATCTTTAATTGCTTCTCTGACCTTTTCAACGTTTTGATTTGAAGTAATTACAACTTTTGGCTGACAATCCTTAAAAATGTTAAAAAGCTCCTCCGTGGAGATAAGATAGTCAACAGGAACTGCTATTCCCCCTTTGAAGAGAACAGCAAAAAGACCACTTATCCACTCTGGTCTGTTCTCCATAAAGATTGCTACTCTATCTTCTACTCCAAGTTCCTGTAGTTTCCCCTGCAATGTAGAAATCTGTCTCCTGAAATCCTCATAGGTTAAAGAGGAGTATTTGCCTTTTTCCTTTTTTACAAAAATCTCTTTCTGGGGAAACTCCTCAACGTTTTCAAGAACTCTTTCTAAGAAAGTTCTCATGGCATCCCTCATATTCCTCAAATTAAGTCAATAATATCCCTGATATCTTTCTTCCTGTCTTCTATGATTTTAATGAGCTCCCGTGCCTTTTTCTTTGAAACGTTCTTCCCGGAGGGAATCTCAAGAACTGTAAACTTTACATACCTTGAAACCGTATCAATTTCAACCGTATCACCAGGTTTAACTTCCTTTGAAGCCTTTACTATCTGACCGTTTACTCTGACAACCTTTAAATCACACAGTTCCTTTGCCTGACTTCTCCTCTTCACTATCCTTGACAGTTTCAGAAACTGATCCAGCCGCACTCTCTTTCCTCTTGCTCCTTATGTTCGATGGAATAGAAAATATCTTGAGAATGAGAGAAAGTAAGCCTGCCGCCAGAAAACCGGCAAGGAATGAGAAAACCACAACAACAAAAATTTTGGTGTGAAAAACTCCTACAAAAGGAATTGTAACATCAACATCCTGGAAATTCTGAAGTGCAAATAGGGTTACGGCTATGACTATGATAGCCACAATAAGGAAGTAAATGTTCTGCTTTAGAGTCATCTCTGCCTCATATTAGAAGGTTAAATAAAGCGATGTCAAGCCAACAGAAAATAGCCCCAGAATAAGCGTTAAGCCATTTAGCACCATGGAAACTCCATGCAATTTAAGAAACCTATCGTAGTAGCTCTTATCACCCGTCTGATAGAATCTGGCTTTAAGGAAACTGGCTTTTGGCGTAATTATCAATCCATTGATAAAGTTAAAGATGTTCATTAGCAGAAGAAAAGCTAAGTTTAACCAGGAAAAAACGTTCAACGCATCTCTCGTCAAAAGGTAGAATGAAACCAGAGCAGCCAGTCCTAAAATATATCCTATGCCAAAGTATTTTGGAAAAACTGAACCCGTGTACTTTCCTGCCTCTTCTTTTTTAAAAATTTTAAACGCAGCAGGGGCTCCAATTGCAGTAAAGAAAAACATACTTCCAACCCATAGAGTTAAGGAGTATAGATAAAGTGATTTCAGAAACAGCACAACCCTATCCTCTTAAAGATCTGTCCACTTTAGAGCGATAGCATCCGTTGGACAGTTCTCAACGCAGATTTCACAGCCGTTGCACTTCTCAGGGCTCATTACAACAGCTTTTTCTTCACTCATGATGAAAACACCTTGTGGACAAACATCCACACAGATTTCACAACCCATGCACTTTTCCTGGTCGATGTACGGAATTACTTTCAATAACCCATCCTCATCTTAAAAGCTTTTACTGTATTGTAAAGAAGCATTGTAATTGTCATCGGTCCCACACCACCTGGCACCGGTGTAATCGCTGCTGCCTTTTCCTTTACCCTTTCAAAGTCAACGTCACCAAGAATCTTACCATTTACCCTGCTGATACCGATATCTATTACAACAACTCCCTCTTTTACCATATCTTCTTTTATAAGATGTGGCACTCCAGTTGCAACGCAGAGGATATCTGCATTACGGGTGTAATGGGCAAGGTCTTTTGTGTAGATATGACAGATTGAAACAGTAGCGTTTGCGTTTAAAAGCATGTTAGCTAAAGGCTTCCCAACAATATTGCTATGCCCAACCATTACAGCATCTTTACCTTCAGTTTCAATGTTGTACTCTTCAAAGAACTTCATAACCCCCGCTGGAGTGCAGGGCATTAAACCCTCATCGTAGAGCCCAAGAACTGCCTTTCCAACGTTGACTGGATGAAAACCATCAACGTCCTTTTCAGGAGAGATGTAGTTAATAACCTCTCTGCACGAGAGATGCTTGGGAAGAGGGAGCTGAACAATTATTCCATCGACAGTTTCATCCTCGTTGAGCTTTCTGACAATGTTATTTAACTCCTCCTGTGTAATATCTGCAGGAAGCTTCTTATCAATCGACCTGATTCCAATCTTCTGACACGCTCTTATCTTATTCCTGACGTAGATTTCACTTGCTGGGTCATTACCGACTAAAACTACTGCTAAAGCCGGTTCTCTACCTGCCTTCCCTTTAAGTTCTTCAACCTCTCTTTTAAGTTGACCCCTAATCTTCTCAGAAAGTGCCTTCCCATCTAATATAACTGCCATCTTCTCTCCTCTGGTAAACTTGAAAAATTCTCTCGAAGTTTACTGCTTTTCCATTCTCATCCACTTCAAAGAGAACTCCAGAAACCTGAATTTTTTTCGGCTTTTCAGGTACTTTAAGCTTTACAGGGAGTTGCTTTACAAACCTGAATATTCCTTCTTCTTTTTCCATTCCAATAACCGTATCAACAGCTCCGCACATTCCAGCATCCGTTATGTAGAGGGTTCCTTCTGGAAGAAGTCTCAAGTCTCCCGTCTGAACGTGGGTATGGGTTCCAAAGACTGCCGTTGCTCTGCCATCGGCATAGAAACCAAACGCCAACTTCTCTGAAGTGGCTTCAGCATGGAAATCCACAATAACAATATCGGCTTCATTCTCCTCAACTATCCTGTCAAAGACGAAAAACGGGTTGTTCAGACATTCCATAAATACCCGTCCCATCAGATTGATAATAAGAACTTTTTTTCCTTTGACTTCAAGGATAATGTATCCTTTTCCGGGAGTGCCTTCCGGATAATTCGCCGGTCTTAAAATTGGATAGTTATCGATAAACTGATAGATTTCCTTCTTGTCAAAAGTGTGATTTCCACCTGTAAGAACATCAACACCGTAGGAGAAAAGTTTCTTTGCAACTTTTTCCGTTAACCCGAAACCGGCAGCACCGTTCTCGCCATTTGCTATGCAGAGGTCTATCTCTTTTCTGTTTTCCTGAAGCCACAGGTTGACTGCTCTTCTGCCCGGCCTTCCAACAATGTCTCCTAAGAAAGCTATTCGCATACCTTTAGCTCCTCTAAATAGTGAATAAGACTTAAAACTTGATTCCTCAAATGTAACATATCTTTTGTGTTACATATCAGAAAGTCAGAGTATTTTAACTTTTCTCTGTAGGGAAGCTGAAAGGAATCTCTCCTGATTGCTTCTTTCAAGCCAAACTTCTTTGAAGCTCTCAAAAGCCTCTGTCCTCTGTAGGCAAAAACAGTAACAATGAAATCAAATAAGTGTTGCCATCCATATTCAACAAGAACAGCTGCCTCAACAAAAACAATCTGGTTACGGTAAGCAGCCTTTATCGATTCTATCTCTTCCACAATCAAGGGATGGGTTATTGAGGTCAGTTCTTCTAACTTCTTTTTGTCGGAAAAAACGATTGAAGCAAGTCTTTTAGTATCTATTTCTCCTTTTTCTGTGAGAATCTGCCTCCCAAACTTTTCCAAAACGGCGTCATATCCCTTTTGACCTCTCAACAGAACTTTCTTCCCTATTTCATCGGCATTGAAGACTTTATAACCAGCATCTGAAAGAAACTTTGAAACTGTGGACTTTCCGGAACCTATATTTCCCGTTATTCCGATAAGCACTACACGGCTCCCTTCTTCTCTATAAAGGTCTCAAACACTGGAACAATCATAACCGCAACTGGAACCGCTATGATAATACCCAGAAGCCCCCCATAGTAACCACCTATAAATATTGAGAGAAGAACAAGGAGAGGATTGATACCTGTAGTCCTGCTCATGACAATAGGATAAATGAGATTTTCTATTCCAACCTCGGTTAGAAAAACGATTAACACTCCTACAACGTAGGTGAACTCACCATTGTCAAAGATTGCCAGCAGGATAGATGGAACTAAGCCTGAGAAAAACCCCACATAGGGAATCATATTGAGAACTCCAGCAACAAAACCAATTAAAAAGGAATACTTTATACCAACAAAGTACAAACCGAAAGCTATATAAACTCCAACAAACGTTGCAACTGCCATCT
>OFBZ01000068.1_pt1 | contig 14191 bp, 13 predicted proteins | sample 1520731 | NCBI WGS metagenome assembly OFBZ01 (sample SAMEA3696450, study PRJEB22514) | metagenome | biome: water; feature: marine; material: hydrothermal vent | place: Pacific Ocean | collected 2014-08-16 | depth 1514 m
AAGGTTGCTGTAAGTGAATTTGGAACTCCACTTGGAGAACTTTCTTTTTTCAGCAATAAGCTCCATTCTTCAAAAGGCGTTGCATCAAAAGAGACTTACACTCTTATTCTTACGAGAGAAGGTTATGAAAAGTTAAAAGAGGAAGACCCTCAGCTTGCAATAAAGCTCCTTGAAGCGATGGTTAAAGTTATAGCTGAAAGACTCAAAGAGATGAACAAAAAATTTGTTGATACCACCTGCTTTATCTGGGGAGGTCCCAAGAAGTGATAGATAACCTCTTGAGCCTGCTTTTTATTGTTGGGCTTATGCTCGTTGCGGTACCGCCGATAACCTACCTTGAGAGGAAAGTACTTGGACACATGCAACAGCGTCCTGGTCCCATGGTCGTTGGGTTTCACGGAATACTTCAGCCTCTTGCCGATGCTATAAAGCTGATATTCAAAGAGGACATAATTCCAAAGGGTTCAGATAAGTTCCTCTTCATCCTTGCTCCTTCTTTCGGTGTTTTTGCTGCACTTCTTGCTGCATCGGTTGTTCCGATTGGTTTTATCCATGCGGTTGAAATGAAGTCAGCTCTTTTCTTTGTGATGGCAATGAGTTCAATCTCTATTTATGCTCTCATACTTGCAGGTTATGCATCAAACGATAAGTACTCCTTTTTAGCTGGAATGAGGGCTGCAGCTCAGGTTTTAGGATTTGAACTTCCAATGGGCTTTGCCATAATGGCTGTTGTAATACTCATGGGTTCTTTTGATTTTACAGAGATTGTAAAGTGGCAGCAGGAACACGGCTGGGGAATTCTTTATCAGCCTGTAGCCTTTGTTATCTTTCTCATAATGATGATTGCAGAGATTGGAAGACCACCCTTTGACCTTCCAGAAGGGGAGAGTGAGCTGGTGGGAGGATTCCACACAGAGTACTCCGGAATGAGGTTTGCATCCTTCTTCTTTGGTGAGTACATAAACATAATAGTTATTTCATTGGTTGTTACTCTCCTTTTCTTCGGTGGCTGGAGTGGTCCATTTGTTGATAAGTTTCCCGTTCTTGGAGTTGTCTATCACCTTCTGAAGGCTGGATTTTTCGTTTTTCTGACATTCTGGCTGAGGGCTACTTTTCCAAGGTACAGGTTTGATCAGATGCTCTCAATCATGTGGAAGATAATGCTACCCATTGCGATAGTTAACGTCTTTATAGCAGCGCTGGAGGCATTTATAGTAAGATGAGAATAGAGAAGGAAACTCTTAAAGAAGCAGGGAAACACCTTTTAAATATTGGCTTGGCTCTTCTTGTCTCTTTCCTTTTCCGTCCATTTGTTACGAAGAAGGTATCTACAATGGGAGCCGTAATAACTCTGGGAATCTGGTTAATCTTACTAACAGCAGGGTTAACCCTTATTAACATTGGAGGAAGGGAATGATAGTTTACTATCTGGGTATCCTTTTCATTGCTATCGCAGCTGTGATACTTACTCTATTTCTCATAAAAACTTATGAATCTCAGCATCCGGAAAAGGAGCAGCAATGAACGTTCTTAAAAAAGCAACGTTTGTTGACCTTCTCAAGGGGATGAAGGTAACCTTAAAGACGATGTTTAAACCCACAGTAACAGTTCACTATCCCTTTGAGAAGGAAGAACCCAGAAAGAGATTTAGAGGTATTCATGCTCTAAAGCTCAATCCCGACGGTTCTTACAGATGTGAAGCCTGTTACCTCTGTGCAACGATGTGTCCAGGTAACGTTATAGACATAGAGATGACTGAAGGAGAGAATGGAGAAAAAGTTTTAGTTGACTTTACAGTTGACCTTACAAGGTGTCTTTTCTGTGGTCTTTGTGTTGAGGCATGTCCAAGGGATGCGATAGTTATGACCGATATCTATGAGTTTTCGAAATATTCCATTGATAAACTCATACTTCACAAAGATGACCTTATGGAGCTCGGGAAGTACTACCAGAAGTGGGAGAGGGAGAGTAAAGAATGAACGAAGTATTCTTCTATCTGTTTGCAGGTTTATCTGTTGCTTTTGCGGCAGTTGCTGTAACTGCTAAAAACATTATAAGAGGTGGAGTTGCTCTTCTTGGTTCTTTTGTAGCCCTTGGAGCTGTCTATTTCACAGCAGGAGCTGAGTTTGTTGGGATTGTTCAGGTGATTGTTTACGGTGGAGCCATAGTAGTTCTTTACCTCTTTGCTCTCATGACTATGGATTTGAAAAAGATGAAAGAAGATCCTTTCAGAGCCGGTTCTGTTGCTATCGGTAGTTTTCTATCGCTTGCGGTTATAGTACTTCTTATAACTGGCGGGCTTACAGTTGGTGGAGAAGTTGAACCTCAAATTTCGGGAGCTACGGAAATAGCGATGCCTCTCTTTTACAAGTTCCTTCTTCCCTTTGAGATTGTTTCGGTTCTGCTTCTTGTCGCAACAATTGGTGCAGTTGCAATTGGTAGGAGGGATGGCTAATGTCTCCAGTTGGCTTTTTTATACTGAGTGCTCTGCTCTTTGGGATAGGGATTTTTGGAATTGTGGCGAGAAGGAATGTTATATCGCTCTTCTTCTCCTTGGAACTTATTCTAAACAGTGCAAACGTTCTTTTGGTTGGGTTTTCAAAGCTCCACCAGAACCTCTTTGGAGAGGTCTTTGTCTTTTTTGTCCTTGCGGTTGCTGCTGCTGAAGCTGCAGTTGGGCTTGCGATAGTTGTCGCACTCTATAGGCTAACAGGAAGTGTTAACACTGAAGACTTCTCAAGGCTGAGGTGGTAGGTATGGAGATAACGCTACTTTTGGTTCTGTTCCCGCTTTTTTCTTTTCTCATTAGCGGGATACTTGGTTCAATGTTTAAAGTAAGCTGGTTTGTCAGGAAGTCGGACTATATAGGAGTAACGGCTGTTGGAATATCCCTTTTGATTTCCTACTACCTGCTCTTTAAGGTTCTTCATGGAGAGGTCATTCAGGAAAACTGGTTCAACTGGGTGATTTCGGGAGGACTTTCTGCAAGTTTTGGTGGATACGTTGACTCCTTAACAGCGATAATGTTAGTTGTTGTAACTACTGTTTCTTTCTTTGTTCATCTTTACTCTGTTGGTTATATGCATGATGATCCTGGATACGACAGGTTCTTTGCTTACCTTGGACTTTTTACCTTCTCAATGCTTGCTCTCGTCCTCTCGCCAAACTTCCTTCAACTCTTCTTTGGATGGGAAGCTGTTGGACTTTCTTCATACCTCTTAATCGGATTCTGGTATAAGAAGAAGAGTGCTGCTAATGCAGCAATAAAGGCTTTTCTGATGAACAGGGTTGGAGATTTTCTCTTTATTCTTGGAGTTATTACGATATTCTGGACTTTTGGAACGCTTGATTTCCAGGAGGTTTTTACAAACGTCAATACGGTTTCAGCGGGTGTTCTATCTCTAATCGGTCTTCTCCTGCTTGGTGGTGCAGTCGGTAAGTCTGCCCAGTTTCCACTCCACACATGGCTTCCGGATGCGATGGAGGGTCCAACTCCGATTTCAGCCCTTATCCATGCTGCCACGATGGTTGCTGCTGGAGTCTTCATGGTTGCAAGGTGTGCACCGATCTACGATGGTGGTTACGTACTTCCAGTTGTTGGGGTTATTGGTGTTATAACTGCTTTTGGAGCTGCAACAGTTGGACTTACACAGTTTGATATAAAAAGGATTCTTGCTTACTCAACCCTTTCGCAGCTTGGATACATGTTTGCAGCCCTTGGGGTTGGTGCTTACATATACGCAATGTTTCATCTTTTTACTCATGCTTTCTTCAAAGCTTTGCTTTTCCTTGGTTCTGGTAGTGTAATCCATGCAATGGGAGGAGAGCAGGACGTAAGGAAAATGGGAGGGCTTTACAAGTATATGAAAGTTACTGCAATTACTTTTGTAATTGCCACCTTAGCCCTTGTTGGAATTCCACCTTTAGCTGGATTTTTCAGTAAAGACAAAATCGTTGGTGCAACGTTTGCAAATGAACACCATGTTTTCTGGTTCTTCCTCACTGCCGGAGCATTTCTGACGGCTCTTTACATGGGAAGACTCATATTCCTTGTTTTCTTTGGAGAAGAAAGGTTTGACGAAAAGACAAGGAAGCATCTTCATGAATCTCCATGGACTATAACCGTTCCTTTAATTGGACTTGCAATTCCATCTGTTTTTGCAGGATTCCTTGAAGGTTGGTTTGAACACTTCCTGTCAACATCAATTCCAAACCATGTTGAGGAAGTTTCCCATGGAATTGAGCTTGGATTGATTTCTTTAACGGTTCTTCTCTCAGTAGGAGGTCTCTTCATTGCTGCATATATCTACCTCTGGAAGAAAATTTCACCTGAAAAGATTGCTTCCATCTTCGGACCAATTTATACACTTGTTTACAGGAAGTACTACTTTGACGAGATCTACAACTTTCTCTTTATTAGAGGAACAGGTTTTGGACTTGGTAGCTTCTTGAACTTTGTTGATAGGTATGTTGTTGATGGAATTGTTAACGGAGTTGCTTCCCTTACCAGGTGGTCTGGAGAAATCTTGAGAATCACTCAGACAGGTGTTGTAAACACTTATGTTGCTTTCCTTGTTGCTGGAACTTTAATCGTTATGATAATCATCTGGCTGACTTAGGGGTGGATTGATGGTGAGTGTTATTCTCTTTTTGCCTCTTCTTGGAGCTATGTTTGTAGCTCTGTGCAGAAGCGAGACAAGGGTAAAGTGGATTGCTCTCCTCTTCACAGGGATTGATTTTCTCCTGACCCTTTACATGATGGCAAATTTTGAGTCGAGTAAGAGCGGTTTCCAGTTCATGGACTATGGAAGCTGGATTCCAGATTTTTCGATAATGTACAAGGTTGGTGTTGATGGTCTCAGCCTCATAATGGTTTTCATGACTACACTTATAACCTTTATAGCGGTTCCTTCTGCCTGGAACTACATACAGGAGAGAAGGAAGCTCTTTTACTCATTGCTTTTAATGCTTGAGACTGCAATGATAGGAGTTTTTGTCTCTCTCGACCTTGTTCTCTTCTATATTTTCTGGGAAGCTATGCTCATCCCTATGGCTCTGATTATTGGAATATGGGGTGGAGAGAGAAGAATCTACTCGGCTTTGAAGTTTTTCATCTACACCTTTGCAGGTAGTATTTTTCTCCTGGTTGGGCTTATTGTTCTGTTTGTGGCTCACGGTCACGTTACTGGCAATTATACCTTTGACTTGGTTGAACTTACCAAGCTTCACATTCCTTTGGAGCTCCAGAAGTGGCTTTTCTGGGCTTTCTTTATCGCCTTTGCAATTAAGGTTCCAATCTGGCCATTCCACACATGGCTTCCGGATGCTCACGTTGAGGCTCCGACTCCTGGAAGTGTCATCCTTGCCGGTGTCCTCCTCAAGATGGGAACTTACGGATTTCTGAGGTTTTCCCTTCCACTCTTTCCAGATGCCTACAAGCTTTACGCACCTGTTATCTTTGTCCTAGGAGTAATTGCTATTATTTACACAGCCCTTGTTGCCCTTGTTCAGGAGGACGTTAAAAAGATAGTTGCTTATAGTTCTGTTTCTCACATGGGATTTGTAATGATAGGTCTTTTTTCTCTAAACGCTCAGGGAATTGAGGGTGCAATATTCCAGATGCTAAACCACGGATTTGTAAGTGCTGCTCTCTTTATAGTAGTTGGAATCATTTACGAAAGGCTTCATACGAGGAGTGTTTCAAAGATGGGAGGTCTCACGGAGTTTGCACCAAAGTTAGCGGTTCTTGCGATGGTATTTACAATGGCTTCTGTCGGGCTCCCGGGAACGAGCTCTTTCATCGGTGAATTCTTGACCATCTTAGGAGGGCTCAAAGCTGCAAAGTGGGTTGGAGTCTTGATGGCTCCTGGAGTGATTTTTGGGGCAGCCTATATGCTTTATATGTACAGGAATGTTTTCTTCTTAGAGCCAAAGGTTAGATCTTTCAAGGATATAGATTTAAGAGAGTTCTTAACTCTTTCATTTGTAGCAATCTTGGTTGTCTGGTTTGGATTTTTCCCGGAAGTGATAATGGAGTTCTTCCATAACTACGTTTCAGAAATACTAAAGGTAGCTGGAGTGTAGGATGAATCTAAACCTTGAACTTATGTTACCCGAAGCTTTTCTTCTGATTTCTGCTCTTTTGATGATGGTGATAGACCTTGTTATCTCCGATAGGCAGAAGAACTCCTTTTTCTCAAACCTGTCAATAGTTGTTATTGCGATTACCATGCTCCTGACCTCTGGAACGGTGTCTATGGAGTCCAACCTTGCTTTTAATGGCTTTATCAAGAAAGATTTAATGGTTGTTCTCTCTCAGTTGCTCCTTTTAATCTCTGGAATTTTTGCAGTTCTTCTAAGCCATAACTACATTGAGAAGTTCTCACTGAAGTACAAAGGAGAGTACTACTACACACTTCTCTTTGCACTTCTTGGTGGAATGCTCCTTGTAGCTGCAAACGAGTTCTCTACTCTGTTTGTCTCCTTGGAGGTAATGTCAATTTCTGTTTATATACTCGTAGCGCTCTTTAAGAACGATTACAGAGGAAAAGAGGCAGCACTTAAGTACTTCATAATGGGTTCTGTTGGTGCAGCGATTCTGGTTTATGGCTTTGCAATCCTTTACGGTTTAACAGGAGTAACAACCTACGATGGTGTTTCAGAGCTTGTAAATAAGAATGGTGTAACCCTTGCACTTCTATTTTCAATAGCTCTTGTAGCTGTTGCCTTCCTCTTTAAGACAGGAGCAGTTCCATTTCATATGTGGGTTCCAGATGTTTATCATGGAGCTCCAACTCCAATTACAGCCTTTATGGGGGCAACCGTTAAAGTTGCTTCTTTTATAGCATTTTTGAGGCTTTTCTTTCCCGTCTTTGTTTCATTTGCCAAAAACTGGACTCCTGCCATCGAATTGGTGGCAGTTGTTACAATGTTTGCTGGAGCTCTGTTAGCTCTCAACCAGAGCAACCTGAAGAGAATGCTTGCCTACTCGGCAGTTTCCCATACGGGAGTAATCTTAGCAGCTTTTGTTACAGTTCCGGCTTTAGCTTCTTTTGTCGTTCTCTTTTACCTTTTTGTTTATGTTTTTGTAACACTTGCAGCTTTTGGAATGCTTTCTCTCCTGACAACAAAAGGTCTCAAAGGCGAAAGTGTGGAAGATTGGGGTGGACTTTACAAAAAAAGTCCTTTCTTAGCTCTTTCTGCTGTAGTTATTTTTATGTCATTGGCAGGAATTCCCCCTTTTGCAGGTTTCTGGGCTAAGTTTTATCTCCTTACTGCACTTTTAAGAGAAGGATTTATAACCCTTGCACTTGCTGTAGTTCTTTCAAGTTTAATGTCCCTCTACTTCTACTTAAAACCACTTGTCTATGCCTTCATGAGGGGAGAGAGCGACCTTTCTGTCTCGTATAACATCAGAGACTATGCAGTAATAGGTCTTTCAACGCTTGCTATATTGATTATTGGGTTTTTTCCAAACCTTATTGTTAAATTTTCTCTCCTTGGGGTTATCTCTTTTGTAAGGGGGCTTATTTGAATAGAGAACTGTTGAGACAAATTCCCAGGGTTGACCTTTTTCTAAACGATGAAGACCTTCTTGAGATTTTAGGTAATCACCCGAGGGTTCTTTTAGTTGAAGCTATAAGGAATGTTCTTGATAAAGTAAGAAGAGGAATAGTGGAAGGCAGGATTGCAAAAGTAGACCAGGAAGCAATAAAAGGAGAGATCGCCAGGGAACTCAAAAAACTTGTTTCTCCCAGGCTCCATAGAGTTATAAACGCAACTGGAGTTGTCCTTCACACGAACCTTGGAAGAGCTCCAATCTCAGAGGAAGTTGCAGAGCACCTGAAGTGGATTATAACTGGCTACTCAAACCTTGAGTATGACCTTGTGAAAGGAAAGAGAGGTCTCCGGTACAGAAACTTAGAGTGGATTTTGAAGAAGCTAACAGGAGCTGAAGATGTCTGTGTAGTTAACAACAACGCTGGTGCAGTTCTTCTAATTCTCTCCGCCCTTGCAAGGGGAAAGGAGGTAATAGTTTCAAGGGGAGAACTCATAGAGATTGGAGGTTCTTTCAGAATCCCGGACGTTATGGCTCAGAGTGGAGCAATTTTAAAAGAGGTTGGAACTACCAATAAAACCCATCTCTGGGACTACGAGAACGCAATTAACGAGAACACCGGACTAATCTTAAAAGTTCACACGAGCAACTACAAAATTCTGGGATTTACAGAGTCTGTCTCAACGAAAGAACTGGTTGAACTTGGCAGAAAGTATGGTATTCCAGTCTATGAGGATCTTGGGAGTGGAAGCTTTATTGATGTCAGGAAGATCGGTCTTTCCTACGAGCCAACAGTCCAGGACGTTTTGAAAGCTGGAGTTGATGTTGTCTCTTTCAGTGGAGATAAACTCCTTGGTGGAGCTCAGGCTGGAGTAATTTTAGGAAGGAAAGAGCTGATTCAAAGGATAAAGAAACACCCTCTAAACAGGGCTTTAAGAATTGACAAGATGACGCTTGCCGTTCTTGAATCAACTTTGATGTATTACCTTGATGAAGAAAGAGCTCTAAAAGAGATACCAGCATGGAGACTGTTGTCCCAACCCTTAGAGGAAATAAAGAGAAGGGCTGAAAAACTCTATTTGCTCTTAATGAAAAACGAGCTTAAGGCAAAAATTGAAATTGTTGAAGATGAATCTGAGGTTGGCGGAGGAGCTCTTCCACTTCAAAAACTTCCAACGTACTGTGTAGCCATTGAGCCAGAAAACATTTCCTTAGAAAACTTTGACTGTTTTATGAGAAGTCAGGAAATCCCCGTGGTTGCAAGAATAAAAAAATGAAACATATTTATTAGATATGAGAACTGTTTTTGATTGCGAAATTGGGATTCTTGCTGAATACCTGTCCAGGGCTCTCCAGTGAAACTGGAGGAAAGGTGAGAGGAAGATTGGCTAAGGGGTCATTTTTTTCAATTTTTCTTTTCTTCTTTTTACTAGCAGTAAGTTCTTTTGCTTCTAACTCTGAAGTGAAACCGCCAGTTTCTTACTATATGGTTGAAAAAGAACTCAAAATAATTTCTGCAACGAAGGAAGCCACTTCTTACAGTTCCGTTCCCCGATTTGTAAGAGTGATAACACGAGAACAGATAGATACCTGGGGAGCAAGAAATCTTTTTGAACTCTTAGCGCACTTTCCGGAGTTTTACGTTTATAGAAGTAACATTTACCTTAGAGCTGTTGGGACGTTGGGTATTAAACAGAGTTATTTTTCTGAAAAGATACAGGTTTTTATAGATGGAATTCCTCTTGCTGATCCTTCCAATGGTTCATCCTTTAGTTCAAACAACAACATTTCTCTCAATAACGTAAAAAGGGTTGAAATCGTTTACGGACCGATGACTTCCCTTTACGGGGTCAATGCCTGTCTGGCAATTATCAACCTTGTTACTTATGATTCTGAGGACATAAGGAACGTTAAAGTTGGAACTGCGATAAATACAGATAATTCAAATGATAGCTATTTTATAAAGTCGTTCAGAAGAGGAAATTTTTCTGGTATTGTTTCCTTCAACTACAGAGAAGATAGAGGTCCTTACGAACGTTTTACTGACCGGGAAGGAAGAACTACAAGCCTTTCTGCTTACTTCAAACACTTTACCTATTACATAAAACTGAACTTTGACAACGGTTTATACCTCAATCTGTATGGAGTTGATAGAGACAATGACTTTCCAGTAAACATTCTCAATCTTGTTGTGAATGGAGATAGATCCTTTACCAGGCGTAAAGCTTTCCTCAATCGCCTGGGTTACAGGGTAGAAACTGAAACGATAAAGTTTGATGTTTATGCATATTTAAACTGGTTTTATTTAAAGAGAGGATATAACCTTTTTCCAACTCCAATTCCTCTTTATGGTGTTGAGAAAAGATATACAAGAAATCCCGGAGCCGGAGCCTATGCTATTTATGATAGCGATTACGGAAAGTTTACGGGTGGAATTGAGCTGAATGTTTCTCAACTTTACAAATATACCCTTTCTGGCAACTTTTTTCCTTCAACATTAAAGCCTACTTTTTATCAGGAGCTTCCACCTTCAGAATACCTTATGGACACAGCAAGCAGAACTACAATTTCACCATACTTCCAGTATCAGTTTTTCAGGAATCCTGCAGGTGTTCTTCTCAATTTCCGACTGGACAGACTCAACGATGTTGGAACAGCGAAAACATTTTCCCTGTCCTTCCTTTACAGGTTGTCCGATACCTGGAACTTTAAGTTAAACACAGGGCGGGCAGTCAGAGCTCCGTCTTTTGAAGAGATGTACATAAAGAACAATCCTGTTCTTCTTGGAAATAAGGACCTTGACTTTGAGAAGATGGATTCCTTTATGCCTTCTGTAGAGTTCAGTAATGATGCTTCTTCTGCGAAACTGCTTTTGTATGTGTATCGTATAAAGGATCTGATATACAGGGCAACAGTATCAGGTGGAGGACAGCAGAAATGGGTGAATGCAGATAAAAGTATTTTTGTCAGGGGTCTTACGGCAGATTTAAAGAGAAGATTCTGGAATTTCGAAATATACGCTGGAATAAACAGACTTTTTTCTGTTTCTGATCTGAAAGATACCACATTCTTCGCATTTCCAGAGTGGAAAACCAGTGGAGGAATTACTTACCATGGTGACAAAGTAATTATTGACCTTAATTTTGAAGGTTACTCAGAGGTTACAAAAGGTGACATAAAAAGAGTTCCAGGGTATGGAGTATTAAATTGTAACTTTATGTATAAACCCGTGCAGGGGGTAAAACTATTTCTAAAAGTAAACAATCTGTTTGACAGAGAAATTAACTATCCGGTTTATAGTTTAATTGCTCCTCAAGAACCAGCAGGTATGGTAGGAGAGGGTAGAACTTTATGGTTAAGTATAGAATACTCCTTTTAGTAATTTCTTTTTTCTTCATCCATGTCTATCCCGTGAATGGCAAGACAGTTTGTATTGTTGATAGTTACAGAATAGAGGCTACTTCTTATGTGGAATCCCTTATAGAAAAGGAGTTAAACAATTTTGCTGTGTTTTCTAATGTTAGTCTGGATAGAGAAAAAGTTGAATCCTGTGATCCTCTGATACTCTTAGGAACACCTGCTGTTGTTGAAGCCATGAAAAAGATAAAAAAAAAGAAAGTTATTTATACATTTGTAATGTTTCCTGAGATATTGGGTTTACATAAAAAGAAAAATTTCTTTGGAATAAGGATAATCCCTTTGCCGGATAAAACGGTAAGGGTTTTCTTTTCCTATACAGGTTTTAAAAAAAATAAAATAGCTGTTCCAGTTAGTAGAAGAACACAGAAAATAGCTAAGAAATATCTTTCTAATTCTAAACTTTTTGAAATTTTGCCTTTTGATGATGATATTTCCAGGTTAAAATCAAAACTTTCTGGATATAAATACGTCTATATCTTTCCTGATCCAGCACTTCTACGTGTTGTTAACCTTCTTAAACTCATGAAATTTGCGAAGGAAAACGGACAGGTAGTCATTACGAGTCTTCCAGATCTTGATAAGTACGGGGTAAACTTTATATACGCTGTCGATTATAATTTGCTGGCAGAGAAAATCGCTTCCCTTATTGAGAACACTCCGGAGGAAAAGATACTACCCTGTCCGGCGAGAGTTAAACTGTGGAGTCCATATGGAAGTTTCTGATAAAACACATAGTTCTTCTCTTTGTATTAGCTGTGGGGAGCGTAATCATCCTTAGTTTTGTCTCAGTAACCAACCTGAACCGTTTGTATGAAAGACATCTTAGATACATAACCACTCTGGCAGGGAAAAATTTGCACTACGTGTTTAGCATCTACTACAATGATGTGCTGGTTAGTCAAAGTTTGAAAACTTTAAAAGAAGAAATAGAATCTGCAGAGCTAATCTATTTAAAGCTTGGTCCAAGGGAATATTTCTATCCTGAAAATGGAAGAAACTATCAGGGACTATTTAAACTGTGTAAAGAGGTTTCTTCTGAGGAGGTATTCCATACGGAAGAGGGAATACTGGTCTGTTATCCCTTATATGGAGAATTTGCATCTCAATTTATAACAGAAAATAGAAAAGAAGGACTGTTTGCCGTTTTATACAGCAAAAAAACGATCGACTCTATAATTATTCAGTGGCTTTTCCAGAATATAGTTTTGTTCATTATCTTTGCCCTTTTAGGAGGATTTCTATTTTTTGACATGCTTATGCGTATTAATGGAAACTTTAATACCCTCAATTCTATGATTGCTTATATTGAAAATCTGTTGAAAAGGGAAAAGTTACCATCTGATCCAAAGAGTGCAATGAAGCAATTTCTGGACAGATTTTCTTTCAAAGAATTCGGGCACGCCGGACGGCTAATAGTGAAACTTATCAGCAGAGTCATCAAGCTTACTGAGGAACTTCAACGTCAGGCTATTAAAGATTCCCTTACGAACCTGTACAACAGGAACTATCTTAACCAGTTTGTGAGTAAGATATTAGGAATAGTTCAGAGACAGAAATTTCCACTTTCCATAGCTATGCTTGATATTGATGATTTTAAACTGGTAAATGACGAATTTGGACACCTGAAGGGAGATGAGGTCTTGAAAAGTTGGGGAGAGGTTATACTTAGTTCGATAAGGAGTTCTGATATTGCAGTAAGATATGGTGGAGAGGAAGTGCTTTTAATATTTCCCAATACTAAAAAAGATGGTGTTTTCTATATTTTAGATAGAATAAAGAAAAAATTTAGCGAAGTTGATTTTGGGATAGGAAGAAAAATAACATTCAGTGCTGGTGTAGCTGGCTTTCCAGAGGATATTCCTGAACTTAAATCTCTGGATGATTTAATAGAAATTGCTGATAGAAGACTCTACATAGCAAAGAGAACTGGAAAAAACAGAATTATTCTGGAAGGTTAAGAAAGTCAAATTTTCTAACTCTTCCATTTTCAGTTAGAAGGCTTAACTTAAGTTAAAAGAATTTGTATTCCAAAAACCCTACGATATCATGATGGCGGAGGAGTGATGAAAAGGCTTCCTGTTGTTTCCATTGTCGGAAGACCTAACGTTGGAAAGTCTTCTCTCTTTAACAGGCTTCTTGGTAAGAAGGTTGCAATTATCGATGATACTCCAGGAGTTACAAGGGATAGAATTGTTCAGGAAGCTGAGATAGATGGACATAAAGTTATCCTTGTTGATACCGGTGGAGTTGATACTTCCGGAGAAGGTTTTGCAAAAGAGACGACAGAACAGGCAAAGAGAGCAATGGAAGAGGCTGACGTTATAGTCTTTGTTGTTGATGGAAAAGAAGGAATTACGCCTCTTGATGAAGAAGTTGCAAGAATTCTGAGAAGGTGGAAAAAGCCAGTCATTGTTGCTGTTAACAAGATTGATGAACCCTACATGGAAGACTTAATCTACGATGCCTACAGGCTGGGATTTGAGGAAGTAATTCCAATTTCAACTATCCACAAAATTGGTATTCCAACTCTAAAAGAAAGAATCCTTGAACTTTTACCAGAAGATCTGAGAAAGAGTGCTAAAGAAACATTTGAAAAAGAGGAAAGAAGGGAAAAGGCTGAAAAACTCATTTCTGGAGAGAATGCCGAAGAGCTTGAAGGACTTATTGAAACACTCGAAGAAGGCGGAGAGTACACTATAGAGGAAGAGGAGAAAGAGCCGATCAAGGTTGCTATTGTTGGACGTCCAAATATGGGTAAATCGACCCTTTTAAATGCTCTTGTTGGAGAGGAAAGAGCAATAGTCAGCGATATTCCCGGAACAACAAGGGATGCAATAGACACTTATGTAAAAATAGGAGATGATGAGTTCATCTTCATAGACACGGCTGGAATAAGAAGACGCGGGAAAATAAAGGATATAGAGTACTACTCTTACCTCCGAGCTCTTGATGCAATAGACAGAGCAGATATTGTTGTTCTCCTTGTAGATGCAGAGGAAGGACCGACAGATAGAGATGCAAAGATTTCGGGAATAGCTCTTGAGAAGTTCAAGCCGATAATCATTGCCGTTAACAAAATTGATAAGCTTCAAAGTCAAAAAAGTTGGGAGAGACTTCATAGGGAGCTTGACCTGAACTTTGATTTCATTCCTTACGCTCCAAGGGTTTTCATATCTGCGAAGGAGAAGAAAGGACTCGATGAACTGCTCAAGC
>OFBZ01000069.1_pt1 | contig 14039 bp, 16 predicted proteins | sample 1520731 | NCBI WGS metagenome assembly OFBZ01 (sample SAMEA3696450, study PRJEB22514) | metagenome | biome: water; feature: marine; material: hydrothermal vent | place: Pacific Ocean | collected 2014-08-16 | depth 1514 m
AAAAAGTGGTCAAAGCGCCTAAGAATCCAGTAATGAAAAGTGCTTTCCATTCAGGAGCTATTATGTTTTCAAAAATCATAACTAAAAAGCCTATAAGAAAACTTCCAAGGATATTTACGGTAAGTGTTCCGGCTGGAAATGAAATACCGGCAATTTTCTGGACAAATCCTGCGATGAGAAATCTTGAAATGGCTCCAAGGAAACCGCCGATACCTACATAAAAGATGGTCATACTTTAACTCCTACCTCTTCTATCAGTTTATCTGTAATTATCTCAATCGCTTTTTCTCTTGTCTGGTCAAAATCAATATTCTCAACTATTAGAATGGCTTTTTCTGTTGCTATTTTATAGAGGTAATCCTGAATGAGCCGTATCGCTTTAAAGTTTCTCAAGTACCTCTTGCTGGTTCTCTGAGATATCCTTTCCCGTGATTTGAAGCGGCTTTTGTGTATCTCTTCATCAAGGGTTGTAAGTATGAGATGAATTACATGAGCTCTATCTTTCAGTTTATCGAAAATTCCCGGAATGAGGTGAATTCCTTCGATGATGAGGCTGACGTTCTCTTTGATAGCCCTGTTTATTACTGCTTCAACGCCAGTAAGGACTTTCTCTGTCTGATCGAGGAAGCCATAGAGGATTTTTTGCTCCTTTTCCATCTCTCCAAACTTGTAGATAACGTTTCCCGCTTCGTAGCTGGAGACGTGGATTGATGGGACGAGTTCTTTTGAAATCATCTTTCTCATGACTTCTCTGATTGAGTCTGTTGAAGCCATTCGGTTGATTTCAAGAATTCCTGCGAGCTCTGCTGCAAGTTTTGATTTCCCAACTCCCGTTGCTCCGCCTATAAGGATGATTATTGGCTTGTCTATTCTTTTCATCTGGCGCCAGAGGAGATACCTCTGGGCATACTCTTTTCCGAGCTTTTTCTTGAGGAATCTGCTTGTGATGTCACGGAGCTCAGACCTCTTTATTCTGAACTTTCCTTTTTGTCTCAGGTAATCTGCAATCTCCTTTGCGATTTCAAAGGCTTCCTGAACGTCAACTCCAGCGGATCTGATAGATCCAGCAAGAATTCCCCTTGAGAAAGGAACAAAAGTTTTCCCATCCGATTCAGCAACTAAAATATCTTTTTCACCTACTAACTGTCTGTACTTTTCTGCAACCTTTTTCCCGTAAAGGGACTTCAAAACCTTAAACACTAAATTTGTTAACTCTTCAGAAGTAATTGTTCCTTTGAATCTTGATGCAACTTCATCTGCAATGTTGTAAGCTTCATCTATTGAAAGACCGGTCTTTGTCAGGGATCTGACGAGAACACCCCTTGAAAACGGGTACTTTTCTCCAGAGCTATCTATTACGTATCTTTTCCTTTTTCTCTTTTTCTCCATTCCTGTGGATTTTCCTGATTAGTTTTAAATGTTGATTATAGCTCTTTGAGAAGATGTGTCCCTGTTTTTTTGCAACAAAGTAGAGGTATGAGGTCTTTTCTGGGTACATTGCTGTCTTTATCGAATCAAGTCCCGGATTGCAGATGGGGGTTGGAGGCAGTCCTCTTATGTAGTAAGTGTTGTATGGAGAGGGAAATGAAGTATCACCTCTATGAAGTTTCTTTTTTTCTATTCCTGCTACTTTGTAGGCATAGAAAACGGTTGGATCGCACTGAAGTTTCATACCTTTTGTGAGTCTGTTGTAGATAATGCCAGCAATTATCGGTTTCTCTTCGGGAAGAGAGGTTTCCTTTTCCACTATTGATGCGACTATCAGGATTTTGTCTTTTGTGACTTCCTTTAGTCCTCTTTTTACGATTTCTGGAGGGTTATAGTTTTTGAAGAGAGATTTTGTTTTCCTGTTAAAGTTCTTTACAGTTTCTTCTATGATTTCTTTACAGCTTGCATTCTCCCTAACGTAGTATGTATCCGGGAAGATGTAACCTTCAAGGAACTTCAAGTTTAGAGAGTTTAGAAACTCTTTATCTTTTGAAAGTTTCAGAACTTCTCCTTTTCTGCAGAATCCTTTTTCGCTGAGGATTTTATCGACGTCAAAGAGGTTTGCTCCTTCTGGAATTGTTACCTTTGTGAGGCAGGGAGAGCCTTTTGTCAGTTCCTGAACGACTTCTACTGGAGAGTAAGTACCTTTTAACCTGTAACAGCCGGCTTTTATAGGAATGTGTTTGTATCGGATCCAGAAATAGAGGATCTGTTCGTTTTCTATGGCATTAAGTTCTTTTAGCCTTTTCAGAACTTCCCCGGTGCTTTGATTTCTTTCTATTCGAATGTTTACATCAATTTCTCGTTTTTCGTTGAGAGACCGGTAAGCGTAGATGGAAGTGAGAAAAGTTCCTGTTACAATGGCAAGTAGAATCAGCAGAAGAACTCTTTTCACCTTTTGAGTTTCTCCGCAGCGCAGAGTAATCTCTGGAATGCGGTAATGTTTGAAAGAACAGCAAGGAGAAGGAGACATTCAACAAGAAATCCAGTTATAAGTCCGGCAAGGAGAAGGAAAAATCTTTCAGGTCTTTCAAGGATTCCAACCTTGCACTCTATGTTGAGAGATTCGGCTTTTGCCCGTGCATAACTTGTTGCAAAAGAGCCGACAGTTGAGAGAAGAGAAAGGATAAAGAGATAGAAATCCTGAAGGTAAAATCCCAGTGCAGCTATACCTGCAAGGGGGAAGAAATCTGAATATCTGTCAAGAAAGGAGTCAAGGAATGAGCCAAACCTTGAGGCTTTTCCGTTAACTCTTGCAATAATGCCGTCGAGCATATCGCATAAACCCGATAGAATGAAAAAGAGTGTTCCGACAAAAAAGTTGTTCATACCTATTGTGATACCTGAGATAAAAGAGAAGATAAACCCTGTAACTGTAATGATATTTGGTGATATCCCTACGGATCCTGCCCGTTCTGCAAAGGGTTTGAGAAGTTCTTGAGTCTTTCCTTTTATATTTGTGGAACTTATCATTACGTTTCCCTTGTGATTGTTAAGAGGAATTATAAATTAAAATTTTAGAAAATCTGAAAAATCTGGAGGGATTGAAGATGGAACAGGGACTTTCAAGGGAAGAACTGATTGAAATTATAGCAGCAATAATGGATGAAGAGGGGTTTGAAATCTACGAGCCTGAATCTGAAGAGGAGTATCTTCCTGACTTTTTAGCTGTTTACACCGATGAGAGTGGGGAAAAGCAGCAAATTGCTGTTCAGGTCGAAGATTGTCAGACTCTTCAAACGGAAGAAACAGAGAAGAGAGCAAAAGCAATTGCGGAGCACTGCAGGAGGTCGGGAGAGGGATACCTCTTGGCTATCCCAATTGAGTGTGAGGACCTGGGTAATCAAAAATTTGATGAGTGGGGACTCTCCGATGTTGCAGAGCTCATACCTGTCGGTATAGAGTTTGAGGAGGAAGAAGAGGAACTTTAATGGAGAGATATTACTCCTATTCCAGATACCTTAAAAATCTCTTTGGAGAGAGGGTCTATCGAGTAACAGTAGATGCCGGCTTTACCTGTCCTAATAGGGATGGTTTTAAAGGGAAAGGGGGATGCATTTACTGTTACTCTGGTTCTGATTATGATCCTGAAAAGAGAAGGAAGGAGATAGAGAAACAGATAGAGGAGGGAATAGAAAGGGTTAAGAGGCGCTACAAAGCAAAGAAATTTTTAGTTTACTTTCAGGCATACACCAATACCTACGCTCCACCGGAAGTTTTGAAGTCCATATACGATGAAATTAAGAAATTTCCGGAAGTTGTAGGTCTTATCATTGGCACCCGTCCAGACTGTGTTCCCGATGAGACTTTAGAGCTGATAAATTCCTACACGGACAGATATCTTGTCTGGATCGAGTATGGACTTGAGAGTTCCCACTTTAAGTCTTTAAAGTGGATGAATAGGGGACACGGTGTTTCCGATTTTGTGGATGCCGTTTTGAGAACCCGGAAGTTTCCGAAAATAAATATTTGTGCCCATACAATTTTAGGTCTTCCAACAGAAGATTACGATGACATGATGGAGACGGCGGATTTCCTGGCAGCATTGAAAATTGACGGCGTAAAGATTCATCCACTTCACGTGATAAAAAATACCGCGCTTGAGAAAATTTACCTTGAGGAGCGGTTCAGACTTTTAACGCTTGAGGAGTATGTGGATTTAGTTGTTGACTTTATCGAAAGATTACCTAAAAAGACTGTTGTCCAGAGAATTACCGGAGAAGCTCCAGAAGACCTTTTGATCGGTCCCGAGTGGTGCAGCCATAGGGAGAAGAACAGAGTAATTCAAATGATAAGAAGAAGATTTGAGGAGAGGGATACCTATCAGGGAGTGAAGAGCCGTTTTCCTAACGAAGAAACAAAAAAGGTTCTTGAAGAGGTGGAGAAAGGAGAAAATTTAGAAGATACAACTTTGGAAAGGATTTAGAGAATTTCACATAGGGGGAGATTTAATAGTTATCTACAAAAAGGAAGATAATAAACTGATACTGGTTCGCATAGGAACTCATAGTCAACTTTTCAAATGAAGGTTATAGCAGCGTTCAGTAGTAGATAGTTGGCTATTCTCGATGATAGGGTGTTCCTTTAATTATCTGCTCTGCCCTGTAGAGCTGTTCTAAGAGGACAATCCTTGCAACGTCGTGCTGAAGGGTCATTTTTGAGAGGGATAGGAGAAAGTTACTCTTTTCTCTGACTTCTTCCGAGAGTCCATCTGCGCCACCTATGAGAAATGTAATAAAAGGATGTTTTTGAACAAGGGAGGCGAATTCCCGTGAAGTCATCTCCCTCCCCCTTTCGTCAAGGGCGATAATGTAACCCTTAGCTTTCTCCAATAGCTTTTTTCCTTCCTCTTCCTTTGTTCGCTGTTTTTTGACTTCTACGATTTCTATGTTCTTAAGTTTTCTTAGATAGTAGTCCTGTGCTTCTTTCAGGATTGGAGAAATCTTACCGACGGCGACAACTTTTACTTTCAAACGCCTGTTTCCTCCGGTAGGAGGTCTGCAATCTCTACTCGTGGAGCATCCATCCAGAGTGATTCAAGGTTGTAGAGTTCCCTGAATTCAGGTCTGAATATGTGAACAATGAAATCACCGTAGTCCATTAAAATCCAGTTTGCATTGTCGTAACCTTCAATGCTCAAGGGAATTATTCCATTCTCCTTGAGTTTTTTCCTTATCTCATCGGCAATTGTCCTTCCGTGAACGTCAGAATTTGCAGTGAGTAGCAGGAAGTAGTCTGCAAGTGTTGTGAGGTCTCTCAAGTCGATAACTACAGGATTCTCAGCCTTTTTGTTTAGCGCAATTTTCAGGGCAAGTTTTAGCTTCTCTACGGTATCCAAATCCTCCTCCTTAAAGGGTTTCTTTTATTTTCCACCATAGTGAACGTTTTAAAGGATTGGTAACAGGTTCAACGTTAAGAATTTCCTCTCCATTCAGGATTCTTCTTGCCTTTTCACCGTATGGTGAATGGGGGTATTTTGATACCACTTCGGAGAGAATCTTCTTACCTATGCTTTGGTTTTTCTTTGCAATCTCTTTCCACTTTTCAATGTCGCTCTTTATAAGTTTAATTCTGTTCTCTGCAACTTTTCTAACCTCTTGATCGTCTGACTTCAGTTTTTCCTTCTCCTTTTTGAGTTGATTCTTTAACCTCTCTATTTCTTCTTCGGACTGGATGGTAGTGAAGAAATAAGCTCTTCCTAACAGGTAGTCAAGTCTATCCATAGGTTCTACGTCGCTGAATTTCCCTTTTATGTCTTTGTATCTGTGAATAGAGGCTGTGAATTTGTGGATCATGTCGTAGGTTCCAGCAATGTAAACTTCGTGTTCTGCAAGTATCTTTCTTCCAATTTTTCTATAGGTTCTGGCTTTTTCCACTCGTGGGTCATCAGGATATCTCTTTATAAACTCTTCAAATGCATTAACTGCTTTCTTTGTAAAGGTCTGATCCCATTCGGGTCCTTTCACAAGGTTAAGATAAGAAACTCCAAGCCTGAATAGAGCATCCTTTGCCTTTGGAGATGCAGGATAGAGCTCTAAGAACTCCTCGTAGTTAAGGGCTGCATTCTCAAAGTCTTCATCGTTAAAGTAGGCATTTGCAAGGGTAATCTTTGCTATCTCCTGTTCCTTTGGGGGGAGTTCTCCCTGAAGGGCTTTTTCTAACATCTCAGCCGATTTCCCCCAGTCTTCTTCAAGTGCAGCCTGCATTCCCTTCTGATAGAGACCTTCTGTAGTCTTTGGAATTCTCTCGCATGAGAAGAGAAACATTAAAGCAGCGATGAAAATTACCCCTTTTCGCAAGATCACCTCCTATCCTCTTACAACTGTAAATTTTTCAATGTGGTAGTAATCAACAGGAATAACCTTGATTTCCTTTTTGTAAATCTCTTCAATTCTATCAATTATATCTTTTTCATCTCCTTTTAACTTCTCAGCTACTAAGGGATTTGCATAGACCTTTATTACCCTTGAGCTTGAGTGGTTTATTTTTAAAAGGGACAGAATCTCTCTTTCTATTTCGAAAGCTACAGTTTCAACCGATTTTACTCTTCCCTTTCCTTCACAATAGGGGCAGGTCATTGTGAGACTTTTACCCAGACTCTTTTTGACCCTTTTTCTCGTCATTTCTACAAGCCCAAGGTCAGACATGTTGACTATCTTTGTCTTTGCTCTATCCTTGGAGAGCTCTTCTTCAAGGGTTTTCAGGAGAAGCTGCTTGTTCTCCTCTTCTTTCATATCAATAAAGTCAATGACAATAATTCCACCTATGTCTCTCAGCCTGAGCTGTCTTGCAATTTCCCTTGCGGCAGCAAGGTTTATTTTTAAGGCTGTTTCTTCGAGGGTTTTCGTCTTCTTGAACTTTCCGCTGTTTACGTCAATGGAGACAAGAGCTTCGGTTTCATCTATCACAATGTAGCCACCGTTGGGAAGATAGACCTTCCGCGAGAGGGCTTTTTCGATGGCCTTTTCCACTTCAAACCGCTGAAAAAGGGGGATATCCTTATTGTAGTATTTTATTCTTCCTGCAAGTTTTGGAATGAAAGCTTTTGCAAAGTTTACAGCTCTCTCAAACTCAGCCTTTGAATCTATTATAACTTCTGAAACATCTTCTGTGAGAAGGTCTCTCAGGGTTTTCGGTACTATTTCTAAGTCCTGGTAGAGGAGTGATGGAGGGGGTCTGTTTTCAGATTTTTCAAGTAATCCTTTCCATACCTTTAGTATGTAGTCGAGGTCTTTTTTCAGGTCTTCTTCTGTGGCTCCTTCTGCTGCCGTTCTGACTATGATTCCATACTCTTCAGGTTTGATCTTTTCTGCTATCTCTTTCAGTCTTCCCCTTTCCGATTCGTCTGTAATTCTTCGGGAGATTCCGATTTTGTTTACAGTTGGAAGTAGAACGAGGTAGTGGCCGGGAATTGTGATGTTTGTTGTTATCCTGGGACCTTTTGTTCCTATGGGTTCTTTTGAGACCTGAATAAGAACCTCCTGCCCTTCTGAAAGAACTTCTTCTATGGAGGGGAGTTCTATTTCCTGAGTTTGTGTTGTTTCATCAAACAGGTCGTCTTCTTCCTCAAATTCAACTGTAACTGCGTCTCTCACGTAGAGAAATGCCTTCTTTGAGATTCCAATGTCAACAAAAGCTGCCTGAACGGCAGGGACAATTTTTATAACTCTTCCCTTGTAAATATTTCCGACAATTCCCCTGTCTCCCTTTCTCTCGACGTAGAACTCCACAAGCTGACCATCTTCTAAAATGGCGATTCTGACCTCTTTTGTATGGGCGTTTATCAGTATCTGTTTCTCAGGTTTGGATGAGTGCTTCTCTACACACCTTTGCTGTTCCAAGGTTCAATCCTATCCAGTTTAATATATCCTGAATGTTTAAAATATTGCCATCTATTACGTTTATGGCAATTTCTATTCTGTCATTCTCCTCTTTAAGCAGAGCTATGTAATCCTTTAGAATGACCTCTTTCCCTTTTCTGCTGGTTAGTTTTTCCTCTTTAAGCGGGGAGAGGTCATATTCAGTAAATGGAACAATTGTGTATGTTACCGTTTTTATTTTACTTAAAAGAGTTTCCTTAGGTTCAAGGTCTATGAAGCCTTTGAACTTTAAACCTTCTGGCAGGAAGTCCTTCGAGCATCTAATGAACTTTTCAAAGTTGAAGCTTTCTTCCGTGAGTTCTATCTCAACAATTTCTCCTTTGCCTTCAACGCCTACGGGGAGTCCAAGGAGGATGTTCATCTTTGGATGGGGGTTAAACCCTTGTGAATATCTTAAGGGTAGCCCGAACTTACGGAAGGTTCTTGTAAACGCCCTTGTGAGGTCGAGGAGAGAAAGGTACTTCGCAAACCCTGTCTTTTCAAAGACAAGGGCAACTTTTCTTTTAAGTGGAAATTCCCTCTTTGGTCTTGGGGGAACTTTGAACTCTATCTTTTCCGGTATGGGATAGTTTTTCAGGTCTTTTATCTGTTGTGGTGTACAGGCACCACAGGCGTGGCAGCCGACGATTCTACAGTCTCGAGTCCACTGCTCCTCTTCTGCCTTTTTGAGTTCTCTGAGGAGAAAGTTTTTGCTGACAACACCATCTATAAAATCCCAGGGGAGTTCTTCTTCAAGACTCCTTCTTCCTGTTGCCTTTTCAATGTTAAATCCTGTCTTTTCAAAAGCTCTAAGCCATCCGTCCCAGTTAAAAAACTCGTTCCATCCATCAAGCTGGCATCCTTCAATGTGCGCAGCTTCAAGGAGCCTGCTGGTCTCTTCATCACCTCTTGTAAGTATTGCTTCAATGAGAGATTGCCTGTAGTCGTGAAATCGAAGGATGAAGCTTCTGGGAGCTTTCTTTTTTATGTACTCTATTTTTTCTTTTACCTCTTCTTCCTTTGCAAAGGGTTCCCACTGGAATGGGGTAAATGGTTTTGGAACGAAAATCGATATTCCTGCAGCAAGGTGTTTCTTTCCTCTGTATTTCCTTCCGATTTTATAAACCTGCCAGAGCATGTCTATAAGAGAGTCAATGTCTTCATGAAGCTCAAAAGGCAGCCCTATCATAAAGTAGAGTTTCAGTCTTCCCCAGCCTCTTGAGAATAGACCTTCTACAGCTTTAAAGAGGTCTTCATTTGTAAGCTCTTTGTTGATTATCCTTCGGAGCCTATCTGAACCTGCCTCTGGAGCAAGGGTGAATCCTGTTTTCTTAACTTGCATTATTTGAGAGGCAAGATCCGGGTTGAATCCCTTTACCCTCATCGATGGCAGGGAAAGGGAGATCATCTCTCTATAGCAGGTTTCCATTATTTCAGGGACAAGGATGTTGAACCTGCTGTGGTCGGAGATTGAAAGAGAAGATAAGGAGGCTTCCTCGTAACCGGTGTTTTTAAATGTTTCTTCTATTAGTTTTTTGATGAGCTTTTCATCCTTCTCCCTGTAAGGTCTGTAGATGTAACCTGCCTGGCAGAATCGGCATCCTCTAAGGCATCCCCTGGCAGCTTCAACTGCTATCCTGTCCTGAGCCGTTTCAACGATTGGAACAGGAGGAGAGGTTGGGAAATAACCATCTTTTACTCCGGTAAAAACCGCTTTCTTTACAGGGTACTTTCCAAATGCCGGAACCCAGACGCCCTCTATCTTCTTAGCTTCATGGAGGAAATCCTCTTTGCTTGCGCCGGATTTCTTAATTTCTCTCATTAACTTTGCTATTTCAACGAGAGTTTCTTCACCGTCGCCGATGGAAACAAGATCTACAAAGGGAGAGAGGGGAAACGGGTTATACATGCAGGGACCGCCGGCAAAGATGATGGGGAATCCTTCCCTCTCTTCTCTTCTGAAAGGAAGTCCCGCAAGCTTTATCACCTGAAGTGCGTTTGTAAAGGTGAGCTCTGAGGAAAAGGAAAGTCCCCAGAGGTCGTAATCTTTCACCGGGCGGAGAGCTTCAAGCGTGTAGAGAGGGATTCCTCTCCTTTTCATTAGTTCCTGCATGTCGGGACGGGGAAGGTAGGCTCTGTGACAGAGAGCAAAGTCTGTCAGGTTGTTGAGAATATGGTAGAGAATCTTCCCACCTATGTGGGAACTTCCAACTTCATATAGGTCTGGATAGGTGAGGACAAACCTTACTTCTCTCTCTTCAAATGAAGGAGCTCTCTGGTTTAGCTCCAGAGGTAAATAAGCAGAAGGTTTCTTTACGTTGTAGAGCTCCTGAATGAGCTTTTCGTCCTTAAAAATCGTCAAAGAAGTCTCCTGTATCAAATTCGTTGTCATAATCTACAAAGTCGTCTTGAATAGTGTAATCTTTTTCTTCATCGTGGTTATCAGTAGCCTCTTTATGAAATTCTTCGGCTTGATGTGCAACTGCTTCGTGTATTGAGTCTGTTATGAGATCTGCAATTAAAAATCCTGCAGCAGTTCCAAGGATTGTTCCAAGCCATGGGAATCCCGGAGTGTAGAGCTCTCCAGATGGGGATTGTGTTCTTGAGAAGAGTTTCTGGAGTTCCTCTTTTCTTACAGGAACGGTTATTATCTCTCTACCGTTATCTAATTTGATTTCGTAGGTATTCTCATCCAACTTTTCAAAGGAAAAGCGTTTGAGCTCGGAGCTCCTGAAAAATCTGAAGCTTCCTTCCTTGAAATAAGAGACACCATCTTCTGAAAAGTTGAGAATAGAACCATCGATTCCTTTAATCTCTACAGTTCTTCTTCTCCTGTTGTTTTTCATTAGCGTAGGGACAATTACCAGAGTGAAGATAAAAAAGAGAAAGAGAATCAGAAACAGCGTTATTCTCATATCACTCTCCTTATCAGGTATTCTAAGATAAAAATTAGGCAAATAGGGTATTCAAGTCCCACTGACCTTCAGGTATATCCTGACATGTTAAAATCCAAAAGGAGAACTCTGCCAGAAGAAACCTCTCAGTATTAAAAGCTGGATAGAAAAATCAGGAATTCTCTCATTTTATTGAATGCTCCAGCAGTTGGTTCAAATCTTCAAAAGATTGCTACTTCAACACTCCTAAAATCCTCAGCAAAAACGTAACAGCATTCTGGTTCATTAAAACAATTAAAAAGCCGAGTATCAAGAGCCACCTTTTCATTTTTTCTTCAAGAGTTTTTATTTCTCCTTTTAGCTCCTGACGGATAGTTTCCATTTCCAAAAACTTTCCTTACTTCCATTTTCCAGAACTTGATTTCATCTTCTTCCTTCAGGATTCCCTCTTCTCGAAGAAATCTGAAATAACCTTCTGATGGAATTCCTGTCTTTTTCAGGACAACGATGGAACCTAACAGGATACCCTTTTGCCTGTAATTTCTTCTGCAGATTTCGTGAAGCACGGAAGATAGTATTCTGCCCATAGCTCTTCCCTTTTCGGGAATGAGCCTTTCACCAGCCCGTCTATTTATCTCTTTTGTAAGCTCTGCGTAAGTTATGAAGGACTTGCTTTTAGCCCTTTCTCTAAGAATTTCTTCTGCAATGCTGCTTATGTCTTTCATCGGATTAGAATCTATAAATCAGGCTTGTTGAGAATACTCTGTCTGTGTGGTACTCAGCATCTTCTGGTAGTAAGTTATGGTAATCAACCTTGTAGGATATGCCCAATGCCATCTTTTCTGTAATTGGTACCTCGAAGTTTGTTTCACTGTGGATGAAGTAATCATCGCTGTTTTTAAAAGAGACCAGATATGAGATTTTCTGGGTAAATAACAGATTTTCGAGTAACTGCCTGTTGTATTCTAAGCTAACATCTCCAGAAGCGTAGTTTTCAGTTCCTCCCTCTGTATAATCGTTGTAGGTAAAGTCTGTACCCAAGAAAAGTTTGAGGTTTTCATTGTCTTTTTTTATCAGTTGATAACCTATACCTGGACCCAGGCCAAACCGCAGGTTATACCCTGAAAATTTATCTCTCTTTATAAAGTTTTTGACAAAAAACAGAATCCTACCAGTTATATCTGCTTCACCTCTGTTGTTGATCGTAAGTTTATTGGCTGTTTCCTTTCCACTATCTTCCTTGTAGAGGTAGGAGCCGTCTGAATAAAACCTCAAACTATCCCAGTTTCTTTCTAAGTTATAACCAATTGAAAGCGTTTGAGTGTCCGTATTTCCTGCTGTGTTGGAGTAGGAAATGGATATCTGGTTGTCTTTTCCCATTGTTGCTAACGGAAAGAAGAGAGTAACAATAAAACCTATCAGGGTTCTAAGGAATTTCATGTGGATTCCTCCTTGTTTTTCAAGAGTATAATTTCACAGTCAAATTTTAGTATTCTGGAGTCGGTAATGAACAACAAATTGGTAGAAAACCTTAAATCCTTCGCAGTAGCGTTAATCTTAGCATTGATTATAAGAACATTTCTTGTTCAGTCCTTCCATATCCCTTCAGGTTCTATGATTCCTTCACTTCTTGTTGGAGATTTTATTCTGGTAGATAAAGTTACCTACCACCTTAGAGAGCCTGATAGGGGAGATGTTGTTGTATTTCATTTTCCTTTGAATGAGGATGTTTATTACATTAAGCGGATAGTCGGTGTTCCGGGAGATAAACTTCAGATTATTGATGGAAAGGTTTATATAAATGGAAAGCCCTGTGAGTACAAACCTGCCGGTAGCTACATTTACTATGAGAAAGGTGAGAAACATGAGGGTGAACTGTTTTACGAGTTTCTTCCCAGAAAAGAAGAAGGAGAGAAGAAACATCTTATCCTGAAAACAGGAATTAGAGGAGACAATACTGAGGTTATTGTCGTTCCAGAAGGTAAATACTTCATGATGGGAGACAACAGAAACAATAGCTACGATAGCCGCTTCTGGGGATTCGTTGACAGGGATAAGATAGTTGGCATTGCAAGGATAATATTTTTCTCATGGGACGGAGAGAAACACTTACCAAGATTTAATAGACTTTTTAAACTGGTTAATTAATTCTTGAATCCTGACAGAACTTTAAATTTCCTTCCCATGTCAACTATCAGTGTAAGGGCGGTTATAGCGTCTTCAGGCGACAGGAACCGTTCTATTCCTTCAGAAAGCAGGAATTCTGACTGAGGTTTGATTTCGATTGATGTGAGATATCTTGCAAGGAGATTTTTAAGATGGGAGAAATCGACTCTTGAGGTGAGGTCAACTTCACCGATAAACCTTAGATAGTCCCTTTCAATTCTATTTTTCCTGAAAGATAAAAACGTGCCCTCTCTTCTGTTCCGTAAATTTTTGCAGAAATCTCCATAGTCTATCGTCAGAAAATAGCCACTCTGGAACTTTTTAAAAAGGTTCTCTAAGAAAGAATTCCAGCCAGTAAAGAGACTGTACTCACAGCCCTCTTCTGGTTCGCAGGGAATTTCCTCTGTGAAAGGGATTGTATCCTCAAAGAGTTCATTTCCTTTTTTCCTTAGCACTACTTCACGGAGTTCTCCGTTGATTTTCCTTATCCTTTTAAACGGAAATGCATCGAAGAATTCGTTGGAAATTACAAAACCTGAAAAGTTTTCTATTTCGTTGAGGTTTTCCACAATTTTGACCCTATGGACAATCTCCTTAGCGACGTTATTCTTTTCGAGTATTATGTACTCTTCTACTGGTAGGGAAGAGAGGATATCTTTTGCAAGAAAACCCTTTCCGCCGCCCAGTTCAAGTATTCTGAGAGGAATATTCCTCTTTTCAGAGATTTTTCTGATGTGGTTTGCGATGACTTTTCCAAAAATTGATGAAAGCTCAGGTGCGGTAAAGAAGTCTTCGCCGGGAACAGGTTTTGTTCTTTTTTTAGTGTAGTAACCATACTCAGGATGGTAGAGAGCTAAGTAAACAAATCTATCAAAAGTGACAAATCCTTTTTTTTCTATTTCGGTTTTAAGAATCTCTCTCAGCATATCGTATAGACTCCTCCTTCTTTTCTTACAAATCCCGATATCTCCATCTCCAGCAGAAGGGTCATGAGAGTTGAGATATCGGCTTCAAGCTCATCTGCAATCTGATCGACTGTAAGAGGAGCTCTGGATAGAAGTTCGTAAATCTCCTTGAACTTTTCAGGTATCTGTTGTTTGAAATGGAATTTTTTCAAAAACGGCAACTCGTC
>OFBZ01000070.1_pt1 | contig 13967 bp, 14 predicted proteins | sample 1520731 | NCBI WGS metagenome assembly OFBZ01 (sample SAMEA3696450, study PRJEB22514) | metagenome | biome: water; feature: marine; material: hydrothermal vent | place: Pacific Ocean | collected 2014-08-16 | depth 1514 m
TTATGTGCCAGAGGAGGTGGAAAAAAAGGTAAAAAGCATTTTTGAGAGGGAAAAATTGAGAATGCTTCTTAAAGAAGTTATAAAAGCCTCTAACCTGTGGGAGGTGTTTAAAAGGTATCTTTAAAAGAAAAACTTTCAAAATGGGTTGAGAATAAAAAGCTGACTTTTGTGGTTTGTAGTTGGTGGTAGGAGAAGTTAAATAGTGATTACAGAATAATGATGTAACAATCACTTTCCCAAACCAAAATCCTCTCTGGTCAAAGGAAGATTGGGGTTATAATAGGGGTCATTATCCAGAATTTCTGCCCACCTTGCCCGCATAATCTCTATTTCTTTCTTAAAGCGCATCTGCTTTTCTTTAGTATCTTCATATCCTCTGCTCTTTGACTCATAGTGATAAAGCCTTACCTGCGGAAGCACTACATGTCTATAACCAGCCTTTAAAAGCCTTAAACAAAAATCTATATCATTAAAAGCAACTGCCAGCGTCTCATCAAAACCATTCACCTTCTCCCATAAACTTCTCCTTACCATCAAACAAGCACCTGTAACCGCCGCATAATTAGAAACTACCTTTAACCGGTCAAAATACCCTGGATGCTCTGCCGGCAGATACTTAAAGGCATGTCCTGCCACCCCTGGACACTTGGGATCACCTCTTATGCCCAAAATTACCCCTGCGTGTTGAATCGTATTGTCCGGATAAAGAAGCACCGCCCCCACACAGCCAATCTCCTCTCTTTGCGCATAACCTCCCATCTCCTCAAGCCAATTGGTTGGACCAATAAGCTCTGTATCATTATTTAAAAGCAAAATAAGCTCTCCTTTTGCCTGTCCTACGCCATAATTAACAAGCTTTGAAAAATTAAACGGAATATCATACGGCTCTACCCGAAAACGCCCCTTAAACTCCCTTTGCCATTTTTCATATAACTGCCAAGTCTTTTCTTGCTGACTGCCATTGTCTACTATCAACACCTCAAAATTGACATACTGCGTCTTGTCAAAAATAGACCGCAGGCATTTATCCACCACCTCAGGCAGGTCTTTAGAAGGGATAATAATACTGATAAAAGGCTTACCTTTCAGGGGATAATGCACCAGGTGTCTACCTGGCATAACCATCTCGGCATATCCCCCTTCTTTCCGCCGCGCTAGCGCCTCTTTTACCGCCCTAAACCCCGCTTCAAAGGCATAATCCTTAGCGGCCTGACTTTGAGCCGTAGACTCACCATGCATGCGCCAGTGATAAAGCACTTTAGGAATGTGATAAATGTGGCTAGTCTTTTCTGTCAGCCTAAGGACCAAATCATAGTCCTGTGCCCCCTCAAACCCTTTCCTAAACCCGCCTATCTCTTCTACTAACTTCCTTCTATATACCCCCAGATGACAAGTATACATCTGCCCTAAGAAAAACTCAGGTGCCCAATCTGGCTTAAAATAAGGTTCTATATACCGCCCATTGGGGGCAATCTTATCTTCATCCGTATAAATCATATCTGCCTGCGGATGCTCATTTAAAAGCTTAACCACCTCTAAAAGGGCATTTTTATCTAGCTCATCATCATGATCAACTAGGGCCACAAACTCTCCTTTAGCCAGAGACAAGGCATCATTACTTGCCACACAAATATGTCCATTAGTTTGACGGTAAACCACCTTTACCCGCTCTTTATCCCGTGCCCTAAATGCCTCTAAAACCTCTTTTACATAAGGCTTAGAAGAAGCATCATCCGCAATACACAACTCCCAGTGTGGATAAGTCTGCGCAAAAACAGACTCAAGACACCTTACCAAAAACTCTTTGGGTGGATTATACACAGGCACAATCACACTGATTAAAGGCTGATATTTAAGACTCTCTATCTTAAAAGAACTCCTTTCTTTCTCCTCTCCTTTCTTCCCAGAAAGCCATACCTTAAACCGGCGTAAAGGCTCAGTTAAACGCCAGGAAAAAGAATTAACTATTGCCTTAATCAACTCCTCACGCTCTTTTCTTAAGCTGATTTCCTTCTCTAAAGCCTCCTTTAACTCCCTTTCTCTGGCATAGCTACGCCTTAAAAACCTTCTTAACTCCTGTGTTCTTGCCCTAAAAACCTCTGCCTTTACCTTAAAAGCCTCACACAACTGCTTCTTGTCTTCCAGCTTAAGAATAATATCCCTTCTTTCTTCTTCTATTTTCTTTAAAAAATCCTGCAAAAAGGCATTTTCTTTTTGCAGATACTCTTTTTCTCTCTGTTGCTGGCTCAAAAGACCTTCAAAATAAGCCCTTTGCTCACCTAAGGCTTGCTTTAACTTCTCTATTTCTGCTTGTAGCTGGGATACAAGCTCTTCCAAATGTCCTTTTTCACTTTTAGCCGCTTGCAAAAGATTGTTTAAGTGATTTATCTTAAGCTGCAGCTCATAAACATGCCTATCGTTTTCTGTCTGAAACTCCAAAAATGCCCTTTTTAAAAACGCAGGCGAAAGCACCTTCCAGTGCTTTTTATAAAACTTCTCCCTAAACAAAGCCTCTTCATCAGAAACCTTACCTAAAATAAAACTCCGATTAAAAGTCCTATACTGGGCCACAAACTGGGGGATAAAAAGAAAATCCGTTTTTAAGGCCAGTCTAAAGATAAAATCCCAGTCCTCTAAAACCCTAAACCTTCTATCAAACCCACCAATTTCTAAGGCAAGCCTCTTTTTAAAAAAAAGACCACAGGTAGGAATATAATTTTCAAGAAAAAGCCGTTCTCTGGAAAAAGGAAAGCCAAATTCAGCTATCTTTTCTAGCCTTCCCTGCGCATCGCATCCAAGCAACTCTACCTTGCCATAAACAACTTCTGCCACCTCAAGCTCATTTGCAAACAACTTTTTAAGTGCCTTAGGCAGAAAAATATCGTCATCATCAAGCAACCCCACCCACTCTCCACTTGCTGCCTTAAGCCCCACATTAGCCGCTGCTGCCCTGCCTTTAGAGCGCTTTAAGGAAATATATTTAAGGCTAATTTTTTCTTTAAACGCCTCTACTACCTCGCTAACCTCCCTTCCCCCGTCATTGACCACCACTGCCTCTAAAGCCAACTCCTCTTGTTGGGCTACACTCTCTAGGGCCTGTTTAAGCAAATGCGGTCTATCCTTTGTGCGGATGACAATGGAAATAAAAGGACTTGCTTTCATAGGCTAGAAACTCTAGCAACTTTCTTTTTCAGCGTCAAGATTGACTTTTTAGGGGATAGGTTGTAGCGTGCAGAGGTCTACTCCCTACCCCCCAATCCCTTAGATTGGCTAAATTTGAACACCCATTGGCTAAATATAGCCAAAAACTCTAGGTCAAACCCTTGCCTAAAAGTATTAGTCAACAAAGAAATTAACAAGAAAAATTAAAAATGGCATTCCTTTTGCAAAACTTGCATTGACTGAGATAAAAGGGTGTGTTATTTTGCTTTTAAAATTTATAAGGCAAAGGAGGTGATAGGTGGGAGAGGAGAAGGAGCAAAGAAAAAGGCAGGTTTTTTGTTTAAGGTTTTTTAAAAAAATTTTTAAAAAGGAGGTTGTAGGGTATGAAGAAAGGTGTAAAGGTTTTAGCTGTTAGTTTTTTGGTCTGTTTGATGGCCGTAGCTTCAGCGATGGCGTTTAACCTAACTAATAGAGTAACCATCGCACCAAATGGAAAGGGAGATTTGTTGTTTTATCCGGCTTACTTTACAGGTGATGGTTGGGAGAGTGAAATTACTTTGATTAACACCTCTGAGACTGACTCTGTCGTGGCGCATGTAGTTATTAGAAGGGCAGCAGATAGTGCAGAAAGAGACTTTTTGGTCTTTTTATCTCCCACGGATGTTCTTGATTTTAAAATCACTCAAAATGCAAATGGTGAGCCGGTGGTAATTACGGATGATCCTTCTTTAGTCATCAGAAATGACTGCTACTCTGCCGCTGATTATGCGGCTGATCATGATGGACAGCCTTATGAGCTTGTTTTAGGAGCTGGTTGGGAGACTGGTTATGTGGAAGTAGTAGCAGTAGCACAGAAGAATTTAGGTGTGCCTCCAGTAGATAAAACGGCAATTTGTAACGATTATCGCCAAAATGCTTTGGGTAATTTTCTTCCTGTTGGTGGATGGAGTAATGCCGACAATGTCCTTACAGGCACTATAGAAATCTACAATACTCAGACCCGTGTGCGGGGAGCCTTAAGGGCCTTTGCCCTGAAAGATTATGGAAACAAGTATGCTCCTAAGTTTGGAGAAACAGTAGAGTTAGGAGGTGCTATTGGTGGCGCGTTTGTAGCTAATAATAACAAATTAGAGATAGATGCCGTTTTGTGTAATGACAATGTGGTTGTTCCTTATGTAGGCGCACCTGATGGACAGACCCTTTATACAGCTACTTTCCCAACCAGGTCTGGTGCCTATGTAGGCAGAACTGCTATTTATAGGTTGTTTGATACGGAAGAACATGAAGGTGGCTTTTCTCCTTATCCTACGGTAGATTTCTGGGAAATGACTACCATTGTTTTCCCTCAGGAGACCACCTGGGGTGTGCCTATCAGCAGAGGATGGGTATTGGTAGATTATAACGGAACCATCGCTAGTGGTGAGCCAATTATAGACCCTACTACTGGATTGCGTTATTGGGGAGATGCAGCAGATGGTACACCTGATCCTGATCACAATGGCTATGCTCTTGCTGGTACTGGTACTGCTGTTACGGTGTATGATGGCGTTCCTACCATTAACACCTGTATGCATACCATTTTTGGTGATGACGGTATCAATGGTTTAGGCTGGTTCTATTGTGCTTCTGATATGGGTAAGATAGATTACGGAACTACTACCGTTTCCCATTATGCTCCTACAGCTTTACCTGCAGCTTTGTGTCCAGGTAACTTCTGCAGCTATTAATACTTAATCTTTTAATCTAGCGGGAGGGGGAGAGCTACTCCCCCTTCTCTTTTTATTACCCCAAGGAGAGTAACTTCAATGATGAAAAAGATTGTTTTATCCCTAACCCTATTTTTTCTTTTTACCCAAAATGGGCTAGCAGGTGAGCTTTTTTGCCTAGACAAAGATTTATGCTATGATCAAGCCTATCTTAAAGCCTTTCAAGAGCTCCTTGCACCCTACTTTCGCGCGGACAACCAAGAGCTTTGCCGTGCCCTTTTGCGTATGGCTTTAGTCAAAAAAGAGGCGACGCAAAAGGGACTTTTAAATAAGGCCGAAATAAAAAGGCGTTTAGAAATTGCTCAATTAAGAGAGCTATATCGCCTTTATATGCAGGAAGTAGTAAAGAAAACAAAAGTTGATGATAAAATTTTAAAATCCTATTATCTTGCCCACCAAAAGGAATTTTCTCTTAAAAAGAGGTATAAAGTAAAAGTATTAAAATTAAAACAAATACCATCTCCTCCTTATCGTCTGGAAGGACTCTTAAAGGAGGGAGAAGTAGAGACAACGCAGATTTACCCAGAAGATAAACTTATTATTATTTTTGGTAAGCGTTTTGCTGGTGAAATGTATAATCTTAAAGAAGGTCAATGCCTGCTTTTGGCAGGAAAGGAGATAAAGGCACTTTGTTTAGAGAAAATCTTGCCAGAGACCTTGTTAGAGTTTGAAAAGGTCAAGCCGCGCATAAAAAAGAAGCTTTTAGACCTAAAAGGCGGTTTTATTGTGCAAGAAGAATTAAAAAGGCTTTTGCAAAAATACAAACCAGACATTAAGGACGAAAGATGCAACTTTATGGAAAAATAACAGCAATCTGGCTGAGTTTAATCTGTTTGCTTGCCTGTGCAACGACATCCTCGCGCTCTCCTTCTGCTGATGTTGTGTTTGTTTCTTTGGACAAATCAGTTTCTACCTACTGGCATATCAGGGCAAAAAAGGACTTTAAAAAACTCTTTTCCCTAGAAGCGCCTTATATTCAGTTTCTTACTCCTTTTCGTATCTACCGCATATACCTTGCCCACACCATTACGCCAGAAAAAATAGAAATCATCAAGCGCCGTTGTGAAACGCAAAAAGAAGGCATCTATTGCGATCTCTATCTCAAACTCACTGAAAATAACAAGTCTTCCTTTATTCATGACGAATGGGTTTATATCGCTGATAGATGGTATCATGTAATTAAAGACCGCATTGTCTTTCCACACTGTTTTCCGCCTTAAAAAATTAAAAAGGCTATTTTAGAAACAACTTTAAAATCCCTATCAGCGCTATTAACTGCCCGCTCCAAAACATAAACATCCACTTCACTAACCGACTCTCTACTTGTTTTACTTCTTTTCTTGTTTCTTCTATTTCCTTGGTAAGTTTTAGCTCTATCTGCTTTATCTCTTTAGTAAGTTTTAGCTCTACCTCTTTGATTTCCTTTCTCGTTTCCTCTATTTCCTTGGCAAGCTTTAGCTCTATCTCTTTGATTTCTTTTCTTGTTTCCTCTATTTCCTTGGCAAGTGTTAGCTCTATCTGCTTTATCTCTTGTCTATTCTCTTCTATCTCTTTTGTAAGTTTTAGCTCTATCTGCTTTATCTCTCTGGCAAGTTTTAGCTCTACCTCTTTGATTTCCTTTCTCGTTTCTTCTATTTCCTTGGCAAGTTTTAGCTCTATCTGTTTGATTTCCTTTCTCGTTTCCTCTATTTCCTTGGCAAGCTTTAGCGCTATCTGCTTTGTTTCTCCTATTTCCTTTGTAAGCTTTAGCTCTATCTGCCTTATTTCTTTAGCAAGCCTTAGCTCTATCTCTTTGATTTCTTTTCTCGTTTCTTCTATTTCCTTTACAAGTTTAAGCTCTGTTTCTGAAAGGTCTGTTTTGGTAGTTACTTCCAAGATTTGTGGATATCTCTTTTCTAACTCCTCAAACGCCTCTGCTAACACCCTTGCTTTTTCTTCTCCATATTCCCTGAAAGCTTCATATATTTTTAAAGCATACCCCATCATCTACTCCTTTTTTTGTTTTTTTAATCATAAAGAGGCAAATCCAATACCTCAAATCCCTGCTTATCCAGTTTAATTATAAAGTTTTCCTGCACTGTATTACTTCCCTGTCCGACTTTTACTTCTACTTTATAGATACTGCTGTCTTTAAAGGTAACCTTTCCTTCTAAAAGAGAAATATCTACCTCTGGCAGCCGACTGCTTAAATCATCTATATCCACAAAAGGCTCTTTTTTTCTTTCTTCTATAATTAAGTTGGCTGTTTCTTCAGAAAAACCAAGACTTTTAAGCACCTCTAAAGGGGCACTGTTAAGGTTGATTTTAGTTGTGTTACCATAAATGGTAAACAAAGGGGCAAGTTTTTCATAAATTTCTGGAGAGATACCTTTGACTAAAGCCAATTCGGCGACAGAACTAAAGGGGCCGTTTTTACATTTGTAAGGTGGGTCTAAGCTTTCATAATAGTCATTTTCCGCACCGTTAAGACGGTGCAGATTGTCAGTATCACGCCAGTCAAGAATGGAGTCAACGATAATGTCTCTTTGTTCACCGGTAATACCTAAACTTTCTACAATTGCCAAAAGCTGTTTTTCATTTACCTGATTTAAATTATATTTACCGGCTTCATCAAAAAAGCTAATTTCACATTGATAATTGGCCTCTTTCAAGGCAAAAGTAAAGGTATTGCCGCTTAAAGGCTTGCCTTCAGCAGCGGCTTCTAAAGTAGCAATGGCAATGCCTGTTTGCAGGCAGGAAAGCATAGCTGGAAATGCCTTTATTTTCAGTGCTTCGTCATGATATAGCTGGGCGTTAACCCTTGCATTAAAGGCCATCTCAGAGGCTAAAAGGGACAAGATGGCCATAATCCAAAGGACAAAAATTAAGGCACTTCCTTTAGGCACAGACATTCTCCCACACCCCAAAAGTAGCATCCTCTGCATGTGCCTTTTAAAACTTAAATTTCTCACCTATAAGCAAAGGCACAATAAAAGAAAACTGTGTCTTCTTTTTTTCTATTTTTATTTTGATGGCTTTAGGCAAGCCTCCTTTTTTCCACTCTTCTTGCCAATCTTGGCCGTCAAAATATTGAAAGGATAAGGATGCAAGTTCAGATAAAAATTCTTTTTTTTCTTCTTCCTCCTCCCAGTCTTTATAAAGATAGCTTGTATCTAAAATCCTTCTTTCCCTTATCCACAGCTTACCCTCTTCAAAGCTGTATTCTACCCGAAAAAAACCAGGCATACCAGGTTGGGTAAGGGAAAGGGAGCTAATAAATTCTAAGTGTTCACTATCTCCTTTAAAAAAATCATACTTTTTTCCCCCTTGGCCTTTATAGGCACATAAGTGTTTTAATTGCTCAAATAAACGGTAATAGTTTATCGTCTGGGCCTCAAAATCAGAGGCATGTTTTTGCTGTTTTTCATAGGTAGTTATGCCTATATTTAAGGCCATTGCACAGACAAGGGCAATAAGGGCAAGCAAAAATACCGCAATTACAACCTCAAGCAAAGTAAAACCTTTAGGTGTCAGAGTCTTCCTCTTGCCCAAGGATAAATTCTCCTTTAACAGCATCAAATTTTACTTTAAGCTGATAATTTCCTCTTTTAAGGGAAATTACAAACGGTGTTCCTGTGCCATTGGGATAAAAGTAAATGCTTTTTTCTTCAGGTTTTTCTAATTTAAGGGTAGTTTTTTTGTCTTCTATTTTAAATCTCTTTTTTTCTTTACCCACATTAAAGGAAAGGGTCTTTTTTTCTTCATCTATGGTTATCTTTATTTTTTGCTGCGTAAATATGGCTTTATAACGCGCTAGTCTAAAAAAGGCCGTCAGCTTTCTGGCATTAGTTTTCACTATCCTTTTATCACTGCCTGCTCCTAGCCGAGGGATAATAACCGCCAGCGAAATACTAAGAAGCACAAGAACAACAAGGAGTTCTAAGAGGGTAAATCCCTTATTTTTCACTATTATCCTTGATTAAACCGCTTTTTTTAAGGGCCCTTACCTTTGCTTTAAAGAGATTAGTGATTAAGTCTGCATCTTCTGGGGTGCGGATAACATGGGGTGTAAGCATAACAATAAGCTCTGTGTTTTTTTCCGTGGTCAGCTCATAGGAAAAAAGCTTACCCAAAAAAGGAATATCTCCTAATAAAGGCACTTTTTTATGCACTTTATCCCTTTCATGTTCAATGATACCACCAATCACAATCGCATGTCCATCTTGCACCATAAGGGTAGTCTTTGTCTTGCGGGTCGTAATAATGGGTGAGTCTATACCTGAAACCGTATTTTGCTGGGCATTGCTTACTTCCTGGGAAATCTCAAGGCTAACAAAGCCATCTTCACTAATATGAGGGGTAACTTCTAAAATCACACCTACGCTTTTATATTGGATGCGCCTTTCAATGGCTGAAGTCCCTTGTGTTTGCACTGTTCCTAGGGTCTCGCCGGTGGCAATAGGCACTTCTTCACCTACATTAATACTGGCTTTCTCATTATCCCTAACCGTAATATGAGGAGAAGAAAGCACCTGTAGCCTTGATTTAGTGGCTAAGAAATAAAGAAAATTCCAAAAATGGTCAGGGTTAGCGCCATAATAAGTAAAACCAAAAAGATTGCCCTGATTAGCGCCTAGACCGTATTGAATTCCGCTTGAAATTTCATATTTACTTGCATGTTGTTGCAACCACCACTCTATTCCATACTCAAAGTCTTTATTTAAAGAAACTTCTGCAATTAACACTTCTATAAGCACCTGCCTGGGCATAGCATCTAAGGTTTCTATCAAGCGCATTATCTTGGCATAGTCATCTGGCGTAGCCTCTATTAAAAGGTAGTTAGTCGTTTCGTCAGGAACGATGATGACCTCTGTCGTTAACAAAGAAGAAGTAATCTTTCTTGTCTTTGTCTTCTTCTTTTGGCTTACCGCTATCTTTTTCTTACCGCTAAAAAAGGCAATTAAAGTATCGGCCAAATCCTTAGCCTTAACATATTGCACCTTGTAAATATACACCTTTTTTCTAGCATCTTTTTCCGCTACATCCAGAAGCTTAACCAGAGATTCCATCTGCTGCATTATTTCTGCCGAAGCACTTATAAGGATAAGATAGTTAAGCCGTTCTATAGGAATAATGCCAAATTTAGCATCTCTAAGGGAAAAGCCCATTGTTTTTAAGAAATTATTTAACTCCTTAGCGACCTCTTTGGCCTCGGCATAAGCAAGTTTAAATACTCTGATTTCTTTATTTTTTAGAATATCTACATCTAACGCCTGCAAAAGGTTAGTGAGGGCATGAATATTCTCTGCCCGATCGGCGATAATGATATAATTTTTATTATCATTGACAAAAACTTTTCCGTTGGTGCTTATAAAATTGCTCAAAATCATCTGCGCTTCTCTGGGAGAGATAAATCTAGGAAAATAGGCATATACAGAAATAGCCTTTGTGCCGATTGAATATGGTAGGGTATTTCTGGCAGGAAGAATCTCATAGAGGTCTCCCTTTTTTAAAATGGTTACGCCCAAAAGATTAAATGTCTCATTTAAAACATCAATCAGGGCCTCTTTTGTATAATTCCCAGAGATTTTAAGATTGACCACTCCTCTTACCTGTGGATGGATGGCATAATTGACATTAAGAATGTCTCCCATAATTTGCTTGACCACAGAGGCAATATCCGTCTCGGTGTATTCCAAATCTACTTTTAGCCCTTTTTCTAATTCTTTCTTTTTAGGGCTAGGAGAAGTCTCTTGCAAAGAAGCCTTTTGCGACCATATTAGTTTTGTCCCTTCTGTCTTATGTGCAGGTGGTTTTATTTCTTGCAAAATAGTCTGTTTAGGGCTAGTTTGTTTCTTTGGAAAGGTAATGGTTAAGCTTTCAGAAGGCTTATTCACAGACTTAGCCACACTACAGGCCGTAAACAAACAAAGTAAGCAATATATCAAATAAATTCTCATGCAAATCCTCCATTTTCCTAATGTTTTTTCAAAAACCTCAAAAATGGGTTTTCACCCTGTCTTCTGGTTGTCCCTGGATAAGTTCCCTTTCTTTTTAACATTTCCACAAACGGGTTTTTAGATGGCAGTTGGGTAGTAGGATGAGTGTGTTTTTGTCTTGTTTGGGGTTGATTTTTAAGCCTTTTTAAAGGTTGGGTTGGCGTCTTTAGAGAGCCTTTAGGTGTTGACGAAGGGCTAGAGCTTGTGGCTTTTATCGTCTTTGTCTCTTTCGGACCGGACAAAACGACCGCCTTTGCCCTTTGACCTTGAGTTGTGCCTAAAGGGGTTATGCGGGTGCGAGTGCAACTTACTTTTTCATCAGTAATCTTAATTTCCTCTTTTTTATCTTCCATTTCTAAAATAACCTTTCCTTTCTGAATATCGGCTATCTTCCAACCATCTATTTCATCTCCCAATTTATAGGGTTGGCATTTGCGCTCTTTTTTTAAATAAAAGACAGCCCCCTTTTTCTCTCCGATTTGGATAGTGCCCATAAGCAAGAAATTATAGTCTTTTTCCTTAACTTCACCCTCTGTTTGGGTATCTGTATCTTGCGGTAATAATTTGCCTATAATCGTTGTGTGATAATAAGAAAAATCTTTTAACGAAGCAGGCGGCGCAAAATGCTGAACATCCTTTAAACCACTACATTTAACTTGCACCTCTCTTACTTCCTTCTTACACTCAGAAATACCTAAAAAGATAAATATAACCGACAAGCAGACAAAAGCAATATCAAGCCATTTCTTCATGTATTTTCCCCTATTCTTAATAATGCTTTTATGCCCACATAACCTCTTATTTGTATTTGCGTTTGTTTTTTTATCCGTCTTTTAACTTTTCTTAACTCAAATTCATCTAAAATTAAATGGTGTGTTGCCTCTAGATTATACAAAAATTCCAAAACCGTAGAAGGTTGGGCAGAAAAGTAAACCTTTATTTTTATAAATTGCTCACCGTTTTGGGTCTTATAAACCTTTGGCACTTCTAGCCTTTCTATAGAAAGGCCACTTTTTTCTGCCACCGAAGAGACAATTTCTTGCAGTTGTAAAGAAGCATCTGCTTCAGACTGGGCCTTTAAAAAAAGGTGTTGAAGCTGGGCATACAAGGTATCAATCTGTTTTTTTTCTTTTAAAATGCTTTCCTTTTTACAAAGAATACGGGTGTAAGAATACAATCGCTCTTCTAAGAGCTTTTTGCGTTCTTTTTGGGTGGAGAAGTAATAAATGTATCCCCACCCCACACTTATGACCATAACAAAGATGATTAGTATTTTTAAAAATGTTTTTTTGCTAAGGACTTGGCGCAATTTTTACCTCTAGCGTAAATCTTTCCATCTCTTTATTATCTACTCTTCTTTTGACAATAGGACCACTAAACTTTGCCTGTTTAAAGGCTTTGATTTTACTTAAAGCCGTTAACACATCCGCTGCCTTTGGGGCATAGCCCATAAGCCTTAGGGTATCTTTATGCAAGCGGATGTATTCAATATTTACATCCTTTGGCAGGACAGAAGAAATCTGGGCAAGAATATCAACGGCATGGAATTTAAAATAAGCTAAAATTGTTTGCAACTCTTGGCTCTTTTTATCTATCTCTTTCCCAAGCTCCTTTAGCCTTTTTACTTCAGGGGCTAAAGCCGCTGTTTTTTTCTCTAAATAATGCACCTCTTTGCTTAATCTCACTAAGGGAGAAGCAACTAAAAAAATAAAGGAAGCTACAAACAAATAGACAGTTAAACGGTGAAACAGGCTCTCTTCTTTAAGAAATTTTATCCTTTCTGGAAAAAAATTAAAAAGAAGCGCTTGCGGATCTGAAACTTTCTTAAGCGTGATATACATATAAGAAAAAAACTCCGCCGATACACCTACGGCTGTCTCTTGGGGGGCTAAAGTTCCTTCTTCCCAATGCCACACAAACCTTTGCCTAATCTCTGGAAAAAGCTGATGCTGGGGCAGATGGTTTTCTGAGGCTATAAAAAAGTAACTTTTAAGTCTTCCTTCAGCCACAATTACCGCCTCAAAACCTTCCTGACGGGGCAGTCTAAAGACAAAGCTGTCATATTGCGTGCGCAAAAAGCCTGCCATAGCCATAGCCGAAAAAAATACCGCCACTACCTTGCTCTCAAAAAGGCGCTCTACTTTAGAGATAAGGTCATCTATTTCTTTTTTTTCACAGACAAACACAAGCACTTTAGAAAAATCATCTCTAAGGGCAAAAAATACAAAAAAGGGTTGCTTAATAAAATAAAAAAGCTTGGGTATCCTATAAGAAAGGGCCTCCTTTACATTTTCATAAGAAAGAGGAGGCAGCTCTATCTCTTTAGCCACAAAAAAATGCCGTGGAATTCCTAAAAAAATACCATCAATTTTAGCCTTACTCTTTAGGTCTTCCTCCCCGGTAAACTTACCTGCCTCAATCTTTTCAAACTTCTTATTAAAAACAACCCAGCGAAAACAGTTACTATCTTCAGCATCCACAAACACAAAACTCATTCCCAACTCCCAATATCCGCATTTTCACCTTCTCCCCCTGGTTGTCCATCTGCCCCGTAAGAAATGATGTCATAATCATCATGATCTCCTGGGCATTTATAGATATAATCATGTCCCCAGGGATCTTTAGGTATCTTTTTTTTCTTCAAATAAGGCCCATCCCAACCGGCAATGCCAGGATTTTCTATAAGAGCCTTTAAACCCTCTTCCGTGGTGGGATATCTGCCTGTATCTAATTTAAAGGCATCAAGGGCGGTAGAAAACATTTCTATCTGAGCCTTAGCTGCCTTTATCTTAGATGTTCCCACTTTATTCAACAACCTAGGCGCTACCAAGGCCGCTAAAAGACCAATGATAACCATCACAATCATTAACTCTATTAAAGTAAAACCTTTTGCCTGTCTTTTACGCATGAAAAAAACCTCCTTTTTTTAGGAAATTTTAATACCTGCCAAAATGATAATCTATTTTAGCAAACTTGCAAAGTATTTGCTTTAAATTAGGGGTTAGGGGTTAGGGATTAGGGGTTAGGGATTAGATTACTGCCCGCTACCCCCTACACGCTA
>OFBZ01000076.1_pt1 | contig 13268 bp, 17 predicted proteins | sample 1520731 | NCBI WGS metagenome assembly OFBZ01 (sample SAMEA3696450, study PRJEB22514) | metagenome | biome: water; feature: marine; material: hydrothermal vent | place: Pacific Ocean | collected 2014-08-16 | depth 1514 m
AATACTGCAACTGAAGCAAATACTGCAACTGAAGCAAATACTGCAACTGAAGCAAGTACTGCAACTGTAACAACCGAACCAACTCAAACAACAAAGCGAACTGAAACGTCTGGACCAAGAGATATCATATACATTGGTAAGAAACCACTGATGGCTTATGTCACATCCACACTAATTCAGTTGGCTAACATTCCATCTGTAACTATTAAAGCACGAGGAATGAGTATTGGTCGTGCTGTAGACGTGTCACAAATAATATCACGTAAGACAGAAAACGCAGGATACACTATAGGAAACATCAAGCTTGGCTCTGAAGCATTAGAGTCTCAAGATGGAAGAATGAGAAATGTTTCCACTATAGACATACAAGTAAAGAGAAATTCATAGAATTCTTTACTCTGTTTTCTTTTCTTTTTTGTATCGTTTTTCTAATTTTTTGTATTTTGTTAATTCCACAAATTCATTAAACTGATCAAAATTCACCATTTTCTTTTTTAATTTTCCAGTACCACCTGTTCTTTTTAACTCTCTTAATATTTGGAGTGTTGCATGTGTGTTAGAAAACAAAACTGAAAGTGGATACAGAACTATCTTGAATCCCATATTATGTAGTCTTGATTCAGATACAATTGGTGTTGCACCACCTTCAATCATATTAGCCACAAGAGGTGCATGAATATCATTTCCAATCTTTTTCATCTCTTGAATCGTTTTTGGCGCTTCAACAAAGATAACATCCGCACCAATTTTTTTGTAATGTAATCCTCTTTCAATAGCATTATCTAATCCTTCAGTTGCTCTAGCATCAGTCCTTGCTACAATTATGAAATTCTTATCACTGCGTGCGTCTAATGCAGCTTGTAATTTTTCTGAATATTCATCTATAGAAACAACCTCCTTTCCTTGCATATGTCCACATCTTTTGGGCCACCTTTGATCCTCCAAAAAAATTCCTGATGCTCCTGCATTTTCTAATTCTTGAACTAATTTCCATACACTAAGCGCATTTCCATAACCAGTATCTGCATCCACTATAACAGGAACGGATACTGCACGACAAATTCTACGTGCATTATCAACAGTTTCAGTAGACCCAATAAAACCATAATCAGGCATACCAAATAGAGTAGCAGAAGTTCCATATCCAGTCTGGAACATTGCCTCAAAACCTACTTTTTCTACGATTTTAGCGCCTATTGCATCATAAACTCCAGGTATCACTAATGGCTTTGATTTGTCTTGTAGAAGTTTTCTTATGCTTTTCACAGATCGTCTATTTGCTTGAATTATTTATGATTTAGTCTATCTTAACGTTCTTTCCTTTTTTACTAGGTGGATTTTCCATTTTTTCCATCTCAGACTTTAAGAATTTCTTATATTTTTCAATCTCCTCTTTTGACATTTGACTTACATTCTCACTTAGCATTGAGCCTAAGGTATAAACTCGTTCTATCATATCAAGCGCTACAAATCTACCCACATTACCAATTCTGAATAAAACGTCAAGTTGATTTTTTACAATATTATTGATTGTTTCAAGATCGTCAGCAGTTGTAGTGCCTCTTTTTGTTATTTTGTATTTGCCGCCAGTAGTTTCCTGTATCAATTTTTCATCCAACAATCTTCCCAGTAATGGGTAAATCAAACCTGGGGAAGGTTTCCATTTTCCCTCAGTTTGCTTTATAGCAAAATCAATAAGCTCTTTTCCTGTATGTGGTTTCTTTTTGAGCGTTTCAAGTATGTAATGTCGTGAAAATCCCCTTGGAACAGAACTGCCAACACGTTGAATCCATTCAGATTGCATCACTAGTGATATCGCTAGTGATATATATTAATGCTTTGTTTTTGAACTCTTAAATTTACACACATATTTAGTCGGATTTCAAATTTGATGTCAAGAATGACAAATATTATTGATTACGATCTGATTATTGTTGGCTCTGGTCTTGCTGGTTTGAGAGCTACAATTCAAGCTGCGCGAAGAAATTCCAAGATACGTATTGCAGTAGTATCCAAAGTACAAGTTATGCGTTCTCATTCCGTTTCTGCGGAAGGAGGAACTGCAGCAGTACTGTTTCCAGATGAGGGTGATTCTATTGAATCGCATATCTATGATACAGTAAAGGGTAGTGACTTTCTGGCAGACCAAGATGCTGCAGAACGGCTTTGTAAAGAAATGCCTGATGAAATCTACCAACTTGAACATTGGGGTATGCCATGGTCCAGACGAGAGGATGGTAAACTTGGTCAACGAGCTTTTGGTGGCTATAGTTTTCCTAGAGCAACATACGCGTCAGACAAAGTTGGATTTTTTGAAATGCAAACGTTGTATGATACATGTCAAAAATTTGATAATATTGAATTTCTCAACGAGTGGTTTGTAACTTCTATTATACACAATGAGAAAAAATTTGCTGGTATTACAGCGATTGAATTGTCTAATGGTGATTTCCATGTCATTAAGGGCAAGGCATTGATCATCGCAACTGGCGGTGCGGGCAGAATTTACAGTTTTTCAACATATGGATTTTCATCTACGCCTGACGGTCTTGATATGGCGTACAGGGCAGGACTTGCTCTCAAGGATATGGAATTTGTCCAATTTCACCCAACAGGAATTATGCCCTCTGGCATATTGATAACGGAAGGTGCTAGAGGAGAGGGAGCTTATCTTCTCAACAAGGATGGTGATAGATTTATGAAAAAATATGCTTCCAAACTAATGGAACTTGCTCCAAGAGACATAGTATCAAGATCAATAATGACTGAGATTAAGGAGGGTCGTGGATTCAAGCATGAAACAGGAGTAGATTGTATGAAGCTTGACCTTAGGCATGTTGGTGATAAAATAATAAAAGAAAAACTCGGTGGCATTCGTGAAATATCACTAAAATTTTCAGGTGTGGATCCAGCAAAAGATCTATTAGATATCCGACCTGTTTGCCATTATATGATGGGTGGAATTCATACTGACATAAATGGTGCCTCAGAACTGCAAGGAGTATGGGCTGCTGGGGAAGCAGCATGTGTCAGCATTCATGGTTCAAACAGATTAGGAGCAAATTCCACTTCAGAATGTCTAGTTTGGGGGAAAATAACGGGAGACGAGGCTGTAAATTACATAGAGAAAGGATCCTCTGTAGCATCATTTCCAACCGACTTGGTAAACGCGGAAGAAAAAAGAATCTATGACGGCATTTTTAGAGGAAGAGGTCAAGCCAACCCATATGAAGTAAGACAGAAACTTACTGATACATTAAATGACAAAGCCTATGTTTATAGAAATCAAACTGACTTGTTAGAAGGATTAAAAAAAGTTCGTGAATTAAAGGCAATGACTTGGAAGCATGTAGACGATCAAGCAAAGGAATACAATACAAATTTTTCAAATGTAATGGAATTAGATTCTATGTTTAGAGTGGCTGAAGTTGTTTTGATTGGAGCAATCAATAGAAAGGAATCTCGTGGATCCCATGCCAGAACTGATTTCCCAAAGCGGGATGATAAAAAATTCTTGCATCATACATTGGCATATTATGATCCTGAGGAGCCGATCATGAAAAAGCATCCTGTAACAATAACTAATTACAAACCTGTGGAGAGAAAATACTAGATGGAAAAAGATCGCAAAGAGGGCATCAGGGGAATGGCAAATCCAGGTCGGTATGGAATAGAACGTGTAGCATATTGGTTAATGAGAATTACCGGTCTTGGACTGTTAGTTTATTTCATTGGTCATATTTACGAGACAAGCAGTCTACTTGATGGAAAAGCAGCTTGGAATTCCATGTTAGAGTTAACACAAACAACAGAAGGTCACATATTCTTGGCGCTAGTTATTGGCATGTGTGTATTCCATACAGGTAATGGAATTAGATTAATGATTGCGGAAGCGGGGTTCGGGTTTGGCAAAGCACGTAGACCTGATTATCCCTATACTCCAAGTTCACTTAACATGAAGAATAAACTTTGCATTTATGTTTCGATTGGCCTCGCTGCATTAGCTATGATGTATGGTTTGGGAGTGATGTATGATGTCTAGTATAATGCGTGAAAGTCATATAATGAAAATTCATTATTTGACTGCTCTAGTAGCTGTTGGATTTGTAATTATTCATATTATGGTTAGAGTTATGCAGGGATTCTCAAATTCATTGGAATTTGAGAGTGTAATTGCAAATTACAAATCTATTCCATATGCTGTAGTGTTAGAGGCTATGCTAATACTAATCTCAGTCCACGGGTTCAATGGTTTACGTGTAATCTTACTTGAGCTAAAACAGGGAAATGCATACGAAAATGTAGTTACATACGGATGTTTGGCTGCAATGATTGCTCTTATTGCATACGGTTCTAGAACAATAATCATGGCAAGCATGGGAATGGTGTAAAATGACTAAAGGCGGCGCATTACCAAAAGGATTTGAAAGACCAAGTGACTCAGGCTCGCAAGAAAAATATGAAGAAGTAAAACCATCTTCCAAAACAATAACTCTTAGAATTTCTAAATTTAATCCTGGCAAGGATCATGCTCCAACATTCTTAGAATTTCCAGTATCGTATGAGAAGTGGACCACTGTATTGGATGCAATTTTAGAAGTAAAAAATTACCATGATCATTCAATAGGTGTACGCTATTCGTGCAGACAGGCAATGTGTGGTTCATGCGGCATGATCATTAACGGTAAACCAAAACTTGCGTGTTTTACAAAAATATCTGAATTAGATTCAGATGTGGTTACTGTTGAACCAATGAACAACTTTCCGCTAATACGTGACTTGGTAGTTGGATTTGAAAAAATGTTCTCAACTCACAAACGAATTAAACCATACATAATTCGTGAAGACTCCGAAATTAGTTCTGGAGCAAAAGAATTTTTGCAAACTCCTGAAGATGTTGAAAAATATATCCAATTTTCAAGCTGTATCAAATGTGGCTTGTGTAATTCTGCCTGTCCTACTATGGCAGTAGATTCTACATTTATTGGACCGCAGGGACTTGCTCAAGCATATCGCTACATCGCGGATAATAGAGATCAAGGCAAAGATGAACGTCTTAGAATTATTGATGAGCGTCATGGTATATGGGGATGTCATTTTGCTGGTTCCTGTAGTCAAGTATGCCCAAAAGGCGTTGATCCAGCAATGGGAATCCAATTGCTACGAGGATATCTGTTAGGATACAGAAAATAATTATTCTTTTTTGTGTGGGTTCGGACTATTGTTTACTTGATTGTTTATCTGCTCTGCCATAAAATGGTTTGAAACATTTACCTTAACATCATCAATACCATCAATCTTCAAAAGATTGTCATGTACATCTTGGCAAATTTTAAATCCAAACACAGCCGGGCAGAAAGGACTGGTTAGATGCAGATCAACTTTTACACCACTATCCTGAATATCAACTTCATCAATTAATTCCAGTTCAGTAATTGGCACGTTTATCTCAGGGTCTACAATTCCTGATAGCTCATCGAAAATTTTCACTCTTAGTTGCTTCAGTTCTTGTGCCATGAACAATAAAATTATTTATGCTATATATAGCCATTTTTACCCGTATATACAATGTATCGGTCAAGGCTAGGAAAAAACTTAGGAAAGATAACGTTGGACTATGTATCATCAATAAGTGATGATGTAGAAATTGCACACTATGACATCTTAGGAAGTCAGGCACACACCATAATGCTTTACGAGAATAAAATAATAACAAAAAATGAAATAAAAAAAATCCTCAAAGGACTTGAAAGCTTAAAAAAAGAAAAATTTGACAAGAAAACTGACTCTGAAGACATTCACGAGTTAATAGAATCTCTGATAATTAAAAAAATTGGAATTGATGCAGGCGGAAAAATGCATACTGCACGATCACGAAATGATCAAGTAGCATTAGATATACGTATGAAAATTCGTGATGATATCAATATTACATGTCAATGTTTGTTGGATACCATAAAATCACTTGTTGTATTAGCTAAAAAACATCAGGAGACTATAATTCCGCTGTATACACATCTTCAACAAGCTCAGGTGGGTCTATTTTCTCACTATCTTCTATCTTATGCTGACGCATTGTTTAGGGATCTTGATAGGCTTTATGTTACATACGGTAGGATAAATGAAAATCCATTGGGTGCTGGACCAATTGGTGGTACAAGTATACCCATTGATAGGCTTAGCACTGGAAAAATGCTAGGACTAAAAGGAGTTGTTGAAAACTCGATTGATGCAACAACTACAAGGGATTCTGCAGTTGAATATATTGCGGCTATTGCAATCCTAATGACCAATTTAAGCAGGATTTCAAAAGATTTTTCCATATGGTCTACTTCAGAATTTTCTTTCCTGGAATTATCTGATGAATTTACCTCGCCATCAAGCGTAATGCCACAGAAGAAAAATCCTGACATTCTAGAACTTACACGTGGAAAAACATCACATGTAATAGGCAATTTAACGTCTATGCTTTCAACAATACAGGGACTTCCATCAGGTTATAGCAGGGACTTGCAACAGATCAATCCAGCTATCTGGTCTGCTTCTAAAATTGCGATATCGGCACTTTTGATTATGGAATCAATGTTGAAAACAGTTGTAATTAATAAAAAAAATATGAGAAAAGCGGCGGAAGATGGATATCTTATAGCACTCGATCTAGCTGAAAAATTAGTCCATCATGACATATCGTTTAGGAAATCTCATCAAATAATTGGACGAGTTGTCAAACTCGCACATAAATCAGGAAAACCTATTTCTAAATTGAACGAATCTGAGGTAAAAAAAGTGATAAAAGATAAGAAAGTTAGTTTGAAACTTCTTATGGAACTAATACGAACTACAACACTTACATCTTCACTTCACGAAAGGAAATCTCAAGGCTCTTCTGGAATATCAGAACAAAAAAGGATGATTAAAGATAGAATGGGAAAAATAAATGCGTATCAGAGAGGGATTAAAAACCGAAGTAATCAAGTGCAAAACTCGCTAAATAAGATGAATCAAAAAGTAAAACAATTAACCAAATAAGACATCTATCTTACTATCTTAGGTTCGTCTTGCAACCACACTTCATGATAGATGACATCATCTAGTTTTAGTCGTGGAAGCCAACCACTTTTTTCAAGATCTGGCTTTGATTCAAATTTGTTTACATGACCTAGACAAAGGTATGCAATTGGCACAACATGGTCTGGAATGTGTAATACATTTCTCAAGGTTTCATTTGATAGAATACTGACCCAGCCAACACCTATTCCCTCTGTTCTTGCTGCAAGCCACATGTTCTGGACAGCACAGCAAACACTGAACATTCCAGTTTCAGGTATGCTTGTACGACCAATCACAAAAGAACCAGATTTTGTAGGGTCATATGTTACACATACATTGATTGACGAATCTAAAATCCCTTCAAGCTTGTAAGACAGATATTTTGATCGCCTTGGCTCTTCAATCAGCTTTGAGCTTCTGGCTTTTTCATTTTCGAACGATTCCTTGATTTTTTTCCTTGTCTCAATGTTTCTAACCAAAATAAAATTCCACGGCTGAGAAAAACCAACTGATGGTGCATGATGTGCAGCCTCAAGAATTCGCATTAAAACTTGAGTGTCTATCGGTTCAGACGTAAAATTGGATCTTACATCCCTTCTGGAATAGATCGCCTTGTAGAAACTTTCTCTCTCTTGTTCTGAAAAATCATTCATGGTTTCCTAGTAAAATTTGAAGTAGCGATAGATAGATGATCAGGAAAAAATTCAGCGGGTCTAATGGGATTTGAACCCATGACAGCCGGATTAAGAGTCCGGTGCGCTACCTGGCTGCGCTATAGACCCATAAAAAAACAAAACAATACCGTCTTTATTTAAACTTGGGCTAGGAACTTAATTCTTAATTTCTGGTTGATTTTGATCATACTTTTCAAGAATTGAAGTGAGTACTTTGGAAACTGGAATGTTATTCATCTTCTTCTTTTCGGCTAGAAGTTTTTGGTATGCGTCAAGAGTAATGTAGACAGGTATTGAACCATTTCCTTCCAGCAAGCCCCTAACGTTGTAAAGGGCGTTCTCCATTCCTTTTTCAGCACTCTTTGCAAACTTGAGTTTATCAATAATTCCTCCTAATGGACCTAGTGGCATTTCATAATCCACAGTCATTGTTACACGAGTCAGGTTGTCACCCAATGATTTGAACTCGTTTGTAATTTCCCATCTCTTGAATTTTCCCTTAATCATCTTTGCAGAGATTTTTTCATTTCTGTCAAACTGTGTGGTCTCACAATCCCACGTTAGACGCTTTCCATCAAAGTCTCCTATTATTCTGAATGTGGTTCCTACTCCCATGCCTTCTTTGATATCCATAGGAATCACCGTCATTCCGACACGCTCTTGATCCTTTAATTGGTCAGAAACATGTTCTGGTCTTGCAAAGTAGGTAAATACAGTATCAACCGGAGCCTTGATCTCGATTGATTTACTAACTAAGGTCAATGCATGTGAATCTTTACAGTGAAGATTTAAAGCTTTTGGCAAATACCATCAGCAAATTCTTTTACAATATATTGATTATAATTTGTAAGAAAGAAAATGCAAATGCTAAAACTCATTTTTTTATTTTTTGTAATTATACCAATGATCAACCTGATCCCTGGAGCTGAAGCACACTCAATGTTTAATTCAGGAGAAGAATGGATAGGAGATCATCGAATTCAAATCGCTACGCTCCCTGAAATACCAGCTGTTGATGAAAAAATTCAAGTTCTTTTCCAAGTTGTAGACGCTGATTTCCAAGAACTAGATCAATTTACGATGGGAATTAGGATTTTTTATGATGGGGAGCAAATTGATGCTGTTATGCCTAAGATATACCAAAATGGGCATATGGAAATGGATTATATTTTTGAAATGTCAGGAAACCATGTTTTTAGAGTTGATCTATATGATGTTGCCGATGATGGACAACCACTTACTTACACATTTAACATAAGCTCCCAGAATACATTTGGGTTTGTTTTCATTAGTGCAGTTACAATGGGCGGAATGATGACTGCAATAATATTCGTTTACGTATATTGGTCAAAGCGTAGATCAAAATCTAAGCAGTAGTCTGAATAGATTTTGGTTTTAGTCTGAATGCAAACAATGTAGTTAACAGAACCATTGCAAAAAGCAATATTCCAATACCAAAATGTATGGATACCAACACGGCATGCAGCAGCGTGTCTATTACCAATGCTCCTAATGTTATCTGGGTTACAACAAATATTGCTGCCAGAGTTCCAGTAGTTCTAATCTTCCAATGAGAACCTGCTGTAATCCAAGAACCCACAGCGGTAGCTATTACCAATACTCCAGTAGTTGCAGCAATCAGTCTATGTGACCATTCAATAAAGTATTCATCGTCAGGCAAAATTCCATTTGGGCATAACGGCCAATCTGGACAAGTTAATCCAAGTCCTGCTGCAGAGATATATCCTCCTATAACCATCAAAGAATAAAGAACTACCAAAGATGTTAATGCTAAGTATTTTAATTTCAAGTTACTCTACTATGATTGTTCCAACCATACCCATCACTCTGTGACCTGGGACAGTACAAATGTAATAGTAGGTTCCCGGTTCGCCAGGAATAAATTCAGAAGCTCCTCCCTCACCAGGCTTTAATGGACTATTTGCAGCTGCAACAGCTGTTCCTCCTAATATTCCACCAAATCCTTCGTCATCTAGTGTAACACCAAATGCATGGAATGATTTTCCAGCATTTAAAATATTAAAGATTATTCTGTCGCCAACTTTGGCATTAATTGTTGGGTTGTTTCCCGGTTCACCAGGCAATGCATTAAAAGCCAATGTCCTAAAGTCCTTTGATTCAATAAAGTCTAACGTTATCGGTATGTCTGCACCCGTTTGCGCTACAGCAGGTGCAGCAGGTTCGTCAGTGATACCAGCAAAAGCTTGTCCTGCGGGGGAAAGTTCAGAAATCCAGTAATCTCCCAAAGAAAAGAAGATCACACCACCCACTACAACTAGACCAACCAATATTGTCATAAGTTTTGCAGCTCTTCCGGGAGAAGTTCTGTAAACTGTTTCATCGTGTTCGCTCATTTTATCACCTAATATCCACCCTCTCCATGATGTGGATTACGCTGTGCAAACGGATAGTAATATTTTCCACCAAGTCCAAATGGATCTTCCAAATTGGCAGGCTTGCCTTTAGCCATACTGTAAATCATGTTGCCCAAAAATATGACCATACCTACAAGTATGATCATAGCACCTACGCTAATGAGTGCATTCATAGATATCCATGCGTCTATCTCTGGATAATCATAAATTCTTCTCGGCATTCCAAACAGTCCCAATATGTGTTGGGTGAAGAATGTAATGCAGGCACCAACAAATGCCAAGATAAAGTGTACAACTCCCCACTTTTCATTATACATTCTACCAGTTATGTATGGGAATAGATAATAGACAAATCCAATTGTACCAAATGCAATTGTTCCAAATACAAACAGGTGGAAGTGTCCTACAACCCAGTAAGAGTCATGTGTGATAAAGTCTAATGGCATGGCAGTATTTACTACACCACCAGCACCTGCTGCGAAGAATAATGCTATTCCGCCAACAGCCCACATCATTGGTGTTGCAAACTTAATTCTGCCATTCCACATCGTAGCGAGAAAGTTGAAAACGTGCATTGCCGAAGCAGGTACAGCTGCCAATGTTCCAACCATAAACACAGTCTTCTCGGTAAATGACATTCCTGTGGCAAACATGTGGTGAGCCCAAGATGCAAATGAAACTAGAGCCAAAATAATAAAAGCTGCAACTCCGGACGAGTGACTGAAAATAGGTCTTCGTGAAAACCTAGGTATGATCTCATACATCATTCCTATTGCAGGAATGACAAGCACATACACCTCAGGATGGAAAGTAAACCAAAACAGGTGTGAATATGCAATTGGATCTCCGCCCATAGCTGGATTGAAAAATCCTGAAGCACCAAGTCTGTCTGTCAACAACATCAAAAGTGCGGCCGCAAACGTTGGCATGGCAGCAAGTACAATTATAGATGATGTTAAAAATGACCATGCCAGTAGTGGTACCTTGCCAAGTGACAAGTCTGGGTGTTTACATTTCATTATTGTTACGACAAAGTTGATAGAGCTAAGAATTGATGAAATCCCCAATACTTTAAGTCCAAAGATCCACATCTCCGCAGCTGGAGCAGGAGCACTGATAACAGAGTAAGGTGGATTTGCATACCAACCAAAGTCAGCCATTCCAAGCCATACAAGCGCTGCTGCTGGTGGAATCATCCAGAATGCAATTGCATTAAGTTTTGGATAAGCCATATCTTTGTATCTTACCATAATTGGAACAAGATAGTTCCCAACGGCAGCTGCAGACGGAAGTAAAAATAAGAAGATCATAGTAGTTCCATGGGCTGTAAACAGTCTGTTATACGTCATGGAATCTTCAATGAGTTGTATACCAGGAGCAAACAACTCAACACGAAGTGCAATAGCCATTGCACCGCCTATAAACATGGCAAGAAGAGAAAAAACCAAGTAAAGAAGTCCAACATCTGTATGATGAGTTGAGAACATTATCTGCCAAATTGGACGTGGTCTTGCAAGTTCTAGAACCATTTTCTATCCTCCATACTTTGGTATGATTTTTGGACTGAAATTAAATGTGACATCATTAAACATCCTCCACAAAAAGTTTTGCACGCATGTTATAGTGAATTAAACCGCAATATTCCCTGCATTGTATATCAAACTCACCTGCCTCATTAGGAGAGAACCAGACTGTGTTAATTCTTCCGGGAATTGCATCCATCAATACAACAAATTCAGGTATGTTGAAATTATGAGTAACATCTTTACTTATAACTTCAAATTTGTAGGCATGATCTTTCTTTAAATGAAGTTCGCCTACTTCCTTTGTACCATCCTCATATTCAAAACTCCAAAACCACTGCTGACCGGTTACTATGATGATTTCAGCATCTGCAGGAGCATGGTCGATAATCCTCTCAACGTTCCATGCTTCCGCACCAACATAAATCAAAAGCGCAGTTACTACACCAAGATAGATCCATTCAGCCCAGTTTGAGTGTGCCATGTTAGAACTCTCCCTTCTCTTCGTATTCCGTTGGTTTTGATTTTGGATTAGATTCTCTAAATCTCCAGACCTGCCATACCATAGTTCCGGCTATAACGCCTCCTACCACAAATGCAACTGTCATCATACGGAAGAATAGATTCCAGATTTCGGCTTTCCTGTCAATATATTCACCAGCAGTCTCAGCTGCAAAGACCAGACTAATTGTTGGGATTATGCATAAAGTCGCAATGATAATTGATAAATGAAATATTTTGCTCATTATCGTTGCTTTGAGTGGCTGACCGATACAATTTAAAATTTATGGAAGATTTGTGTTACCAAGTTTGATAATATCGATCAATATTCATTGCGTTTATTGCTGAAAGAGAGAATTTTTTGTCTTGTTCTTTGATTATCGTAAGAGAAGCATTTGCAATAATCAGTTCAAACAAAGTTTCTGGTAATAGATTCATCACTTTAGCAAGCATCGATTTGATAGGATCCATATGTGTCACAAGTATCACATTTTCATTCTTGTGCTTCTTCAGCACATGATCGACCATATCTAGAACACGTTTTTGGACATCTGGAAATGTTTCTACTTCATGTTCGGCAATGACCGGATCGTTTTCATAAAACTTCAAAAATATATTGCCATATTTTGCAAACATATCATCATAATTCATACGAGTAAACTTGCCCATGTCTATTTCTGTAAGTCTTTCATCTAATACAACTTCTAATGAACGATTTTTTGCAACAATTTCTGCCGTATGGCTTGCACGTTCTATCGGGCTTGAATAGATAGCAGATATGTCAAGAGGTTTGAGATATTTTGTTATTTGTTCTGCCTGTTCAATACCTGTTTTAGTCAAATGTACACCCTCAGTTCTACCTGCAAGAATTCGTTTAGCGTTATTTTCCGCCTGTGCATGTCTTAGGAATATTATCATTTTCAGCTTGCTTTGGATTCTTACATAGAGATAATAATAACATTGTTAGAATCACTTCATGAGAATTGGTATAATTGGCGGAACTGGAGGAATGGGAAAAGGTTTCGCACTTAGATGGTGTAAAAAACATGAGATAATTATTGGTTCCCGTGATGCAGGACGAGCAGCTACTGCTGCTAGTGAATATTTGGGTTTAGCAAATGATG
>OFBZ01000078.1_pt1 | contig 13086 bp, 12 predicted proteins | sample 1520731 | NCBI WGS metagenome assembly OFBZ01 (sample SAMEA3696450, study PRJEB22514) | metagenome | biome: water; feature: marine; material: hydrothermal vent | place: Pacific Ocean | collected 2014-08-16 | depth 1514 m
CCAGGAACCATAAATCCCTCAGTATTTCCATAAGTTTTGTATTTTCCCTCTTTCTTGTCATCAGCCCGGCATCAATAAGATACTTCTTAAATGCCTCTAACTGAGAACCCCCAAGATTTGTTGATTCCCAAAAATCGGGATAATCAAAAAACATGCTTAGCCACGACTCACGTAAACCGTAGCCGTTATACCTCGTATCTCCCTTCATCATCCCTCCACAACCTGTTTTTCAAGAGAAAAATACCAAACAATATAATCTCTAATTTTTTCTTTTTCTTCTTCTTTAAAGAACTGCCTATTAATTTTTATCCCTTTCTTTGTCTTACGATAGCCAATAAAACCAGTTCTATCTAAATTATCCCTGTTATGTTTAATCTCTACAATATCAAAGCTTACTCTCCACCATTCAATTAATCCATCTTCTCGCAAGGGGTTGAAAATTTCCTTAAAGAATTTAGCCATTTCTTTTAGTTTTTCCATTTTCTTACTATTCCTGTGTTTATTAATTACAAAATCAAGATACTTGTTTGAAGCGTACCTATGAGGAATTGAAACTCAGCTCTGTATTCCACTTTGAGGTTAGCTGTCTTTTCGTTTGAAGCGTACCTATGAGGAATTGAAACTTTCCACACAATAACATAAACATTCAGGTATAATCTCTACTCCTCTGAGAAACATCAACTGAAGTTTCAGGAGAGCGGAGTGAACTTTCCCGATTTTGAGTTTCATATAGAAGGAAAAAAGATTCTAAGAGAACGCAAAAAAGCTTTCTACCTTTCGCTTCTACTCCCGGGGCTCGGACAACTTTACCAGAAACGTTGGATTTCCGGAATTTCGTTTCTTTTGATTTTTCTCTTCCCTTTTTATTACCTCTACCTCATAGGATTTGGAATTAACTATGGCTCAATTACACTTGTTCTGGCTCAGTTTCTCTTCTACATCATTCAATCTCTTGATGCCAGAAAAGGGGCTAAAAGGGAAACTTCTCCCTGTGAGGACTTCTGTCCTGCAAACGTCAATGTTCCAACTTTTATGAGCTATTCAAGTATAGGAGATTTCAGAAAGGCTTTTGGTTCTTTTGTGACACGAGCTCCCTTTCCCTTTACTCTTGGAGAGATCTGTCCTGCTCAATGCGAAACAAAGTGTGGAGTCCTTCCTGAGAGACCACTCAGGATAAGAGAGGTTCACAGAGAGTTTGGAAGAAGAGTTCTTGAGGAAATTGAAATAATAGAGAGAGAGCCTGTATTTCCGGTTGTTGACAGAAAAGTTGCTGTCATAGGTGGAGGGGCAGCCGGATTAACAGTAGCTTACTACCTTGCCTCAGCAGGTGTGAAAGTTGATCTTTTTGAAAAGGAAGGTGAGCTCGGAGGACTTTTAAACCTGATACCCGACTTTAAACTTGACAAAGCTCTTCTAAGAAGGGAAATTGAGTTCATAACTTCATTTAAAAACATTAGGGTTTTCTTAAACAGTGAAATCAGATCAAAGATAGAAGGTTACGATTTCATTGTCATTGCAACTGGAGCTCAAAAGGCAAAGAAGCTGGATATTCCAATCAAAGGAAGTCCAGAGATTCTTTATCCTCTTTCATTTTTGAAAACTCCGCCAGAATTAAAGGCTAAGAGAGTTGTAATCATTGGAGCGGGAGATACAGCTTTTGATGTCGCAAGGCTTACAGTTAGAAATGGTGGAGAAGCTCTTGTTTTCTATAGAGGAGAGGCTAAGGATGTGAAAGCTCAGCAGAAAGAGGTAAATACTGCTGTGAGGGAGGGAGTGAGAATCTATACAAATTGCCAGCCAGAACTGGTTGAAGGTAACAAAATTAAATTTTCCTGTGGAGAGGTTGAGTTTGATTATTTAGTTCCTGCCATTGGTTTTGAGAAGGATAGAGAGATTTTCAAAACTTTTGGTGTTTCGGGAGAGAAACTTTTTGAAAATGGAATCTTCGTAGTTGGCGATTCCCTTAACGGTGTCTCTTCTGTAATTGAGGCAGTTAGAGATGGAAGGGCTGCAGCCTATGAGATTCTCAAAAAGCTTGGTCTGTGGGATAGAGCATGGTTCGTGGTTGACTTTTACAGACCAAAACCGGAGAGAACTTCAGAAGAGAATCTTTTTATAGTTTCTGAAGCTTCACTGTGCCAGCATTGTGGAATGAAGATTAAGAGCTGATTGGTAACACAAGGTTTACGGACAGGAAGTTTAGCAGTTTTTGAACGGGATACTCTTTATTATGAGGTTTTAAACTATTATATTTTATAATTTAGAAATACCTAACTAAGTTATCAGAGGAGATAATGAAAGAAGAGAAGTTAGCTCCAAGGCTTGAGGATTACCTTGAGACAATCTACCTCATAGAGAAGAGGAACGGTGTTGCAAGGGTTAAGGAAATAGCCAGGGAGAGAAACGTAAAAATGCCAACGGTTACTGAGGTTTTGAGGAGGCTTTCAGAAAGAGGATACATCCTCTATGAACCCTATGGCTATGTCAGGACAACCGAGAAGGGAAGGGAGTATGCTGAAAGTCTCTACAAAAAGCACGAAGTTCTCATAGATTTCATGAAGACAGTTCTCCAGCTTCCACCAGAAGTTGCAGAGGAAGAAGGGTGTTTAATGGAACACCACCTTTCAAAGGAGACAGTTGAAAGAATTCAAAGATTAACTGAGTTCTTCAAGGAAAAAGGACTTTCTGAAGAGTTTAAGAGGTTTGTATGGAAGGAATAGTGACTGAATTCCTGGTTCCAGAACTTGTGGAAGATAAAGAGCTCCTTCCGATAGCAGAAAAAATTCTATCCGGTAAGAGGCTCTCGTTTGAGGATGGAGTTAAGCTTTTCGAGACAGATGATCTCTTGACTCTTGGAAGGCTTGCCGATTTTGTAAATAGAAAAAAGAATGGAAATCTTGTCTATTTTGTTGTTAATAGACATATAAACCTTACAAATATCTGTGTTGGAAGCTGTAAGTTTTGTGCCTTCAGAAGGCGTAGAGAAGATTTTGATTCTTACGAGCTGACAATAGATGAGGTTCTGAGAAAAATTGAATCTTTCAAGGGTGTTTCCGAAGTTCACATAGTCAGTGGTCTCCACCCGGACTGGAAGTACGATTATTACATAACTCTTTTGAAAGAAATAAAGGAAAGTTTTCCAGATGTTCACATCCAGGCGTTCACAGCAGAGGAGATTGATTACCTCTCAAGGATTTCCGGGAAGAGTATCTATGAAGTTCTTCACGATTTAATAGAGGCAGGACTTGGTTCGTTGCCCGGTGGTGGAGCTGAGATTTTCAACGAGGAACTGAGAAAGAAACTCTGTCCTGAGAAGCTTTCATCTGCTAAATACCTCGAGATTCACAGAATTGCTCATAGATTCGGTTTAAAAACGAACGCTTCAATTCTCTATGGTCATATTGAGAGTTATGAAGATAGGGTTGACCACCTTTTGAGATTGAGAGAACTCCAGGATGAAACTGGCGGTTTTCAGGCTTTTATTTCTTTTGCCTACCATCCAGAAAACACCGAGCTCGGTGGCAATCTAACAACTGGATTTGATGACCTCAAGATGCTTGCTGTTGCGAGGCTTATCCTGGACAACTTTCCTCATATAAGGGCTTTCTGGATAATGCTTGGAGAGAAGCTTGCTCAGGTTTCCCTCCACTTTGGAGTTGATGACCTTGATGGAACTGTTGTTGAGGAGTCAATTACCCACTCTGCGGGTGCAAATACAGGTTCTTTTCTACCGAAAGAGAGGCTCATAAAGCTTATAAAAGAAGCTGGAAAAGTACCTGTGGAGAGGGATACAGTTTATAACGTTCTCAAAGTCTACGATTAGGGGTGCTGATGGAAGAGGTTATTCTTTCTCTTGTAAAGGATAAAAGGTTAACTCCTATTGCTGAAAAGGTTTTTTCCGGAGAGAGACTCTCCTTTGAAGATGGACTGACACTCTTCAATTCCTTTGACCTTCCGGTTCTGGGACTTCTTGGAAATTATGTTGCTGAGAAGAAGAACGGCGAGTTTGCCTATTTCAATGTCAATGTCCACATAACTCCTACAAATATCTGCATTGGGACATGCAAATTCTGTGCCTTCAGAAAGAAAAAAGGAGAAGAGGGAGCTTACGAGCTAACTGTTGAGGAGATATTGAAAAAATTGAAGGGTTACAGGGAACAGAATCCTGGACTTACAGAAGTTCACATTGTTGGAGGGCTTCATCCGGAGTGGGGGTACGATGAGTACGTTGGGATAGTGAGAGCTGTTAAGGAAAACTTTCCGGACATTCACATAAAAGCCTATACCGCTGAGGAAATCAAATACATAGCTGAGAAGGGAAAGAAAAGTATTGATGAAACTTTAAAGGATTTGATAGAAGCAGGACTTGGTTCAATTCCGGGAGGCGGCGGAGAGATATTGAGAGAAGAGATAAGAAAGAAAATCTGTCCAGACAAAATATCCGGTGAAGAGTATATAGAAATTCATAAAACTGCCCATAGACTTGGTTTGAGGTCAAACGCAACGATGCTCTTTGGACATATTGAAAGTTACGCTGATAGAGTTGATCACCTTTTGAGACTGAGAGAAGCTCAGGATGAAACGGGCGGTTTTCAGACTTTTATTCCACTTGCTTTTCATCCTCTTAATACGGAGATTCCCGGAGCAGCCTATACAACGGGAGTTGATGAGCTTAAAACCATAGCCGTTTCAAGGCTTCTCCTTGATAACTTTCCACACATAAAGGCTTACTGGATAATGTTAGGGGAGAAAATTGCTCAGGTTGCTCTCCGGTTTGGAGCTGATGACATAGATGGAACAGTTACAGAGGAAGATATTACTCAAGCTGCCGGGGCAAAAGCTGGAGAGTACATGCCGAAGAGCAGGCTCATAAAACTCATAAAAGAAGCAGGAAAGATTCCCGTTGAGAGGGACACTCTCTACAACGTTATAAAAATATATGATTAGCGAAATTTTATCTTTTTGCCTTTATTGTGAAATTAGTATATTATTACTCAGATAATTCGTTCTGGGGGTAGAGATGTCTGAGAACACAATCCTTGGAATAATTTGTACAATTATTGCGATAGCTCTACCACTTTCTTTTGCGATACTGGCATGGAAACACACGTTAGAAGAGAAGAGAAAGCAAAAATCCTCATAACGGGTGCTTCGGGGTTTATTGCAACTCATCTTATAGGTGAGCTCCCGGAGAGGGAGCTCCTTCTCGTTTCAAGAAATGAAAGACTAAGAGAGAAGTATCCTTCAGCCACTTTTATTCATTTCTCGGAGGGAAACCTCCAGAAGGCAGTTGAGGTCTATAAACCTGAAGTGGTTATCAACTTTCTTGGAATTCTGAAAGAATCAAAAGAAGGAACCTTTGAAAAAGTTCATTTTCACTATACAAAGCTGCTGGTTGATGCTTCTTTGAAATCAGGAGTTAGAAAGTTTATTCAGATTTCAGCACTTGGCGTTACTGATAAAACAAAGAGCAGATATTACAGGACAAAGTTTCAGGCTGAAGAGTACATAAAGCAGTCTGGTATTCCTTACGTGATTTTTAGACCATCGATAGTTATGGGAAGAGGACAGAAGCTTTTTGAAGATCTGGAATTGATTTCAAAACTCACTCCTTTAATCGTTGTCCCGAAGTACAGAGTTCAGCCGGTAAATGTAAAGGATGTTGTTAGGGCAATAAAGAAAGCAATATATGAAGATATAACAGGAATTTATGAACTCTGTGGGAGAAGGGTGGTTTCTCTGAAGGAGCTTTTTCAGTTTGTCCTTTCCTGTATTGGCAGAAGAAGAATAGTAATAGAAGCTCCAAAGCAACTTCTCTTTCCACTTGCCATTTTGGGCGTTGGAATGACTCTTGATCAATACTACATGATGAAGACGGATAACGTTTGTCTGGTTGATGGTTTTGAAGAGCTGGGAATATCGCCTTTACCGGGACTGGTTTGTGATTAATGTAAGTATGTTTGATAGAATGAACAAATGAAGAAAATTGGAGGAGAGATGGAAAAACTGGTTCTCTGGCTTGAAGAAGTTGGTATTGAAGATGTTCCTTTAGTTGGGGGGAAAAACGCCTCTCTTGGTGAAATGATGAGAGCTCTTTCTCCAAAAGGTATAAATATCCCGGATGCCTTTATTGTAACGGCAAATGCTTATAGGTATTTCTTAGACTACAATAGTCTCGTTGATAGAATAAAGGAAATCCTTAAGGGACTTGATATAAATGATATTGATGATCTTTCCAGGAGAGCAGAGAAAATAAGAGAGCTGATAAGTAACGGCAAATTTCCGAAGGATTTAGAAAACTTAATAAAAGAGTACTACTTTGAACTTTCGAAGAAATACAACACAGAAAATGTTGACGTTGCAGTAAGATCTTCAGCTACTGCAGAAGACTTGCCCGAAGCTTCTTTCGCTGGTCAGCAGGAGACATTCTTAAACATTAGGGGTATTGGAAATCTTCTTAACGCAATAAAAAATTGCTTTGCTTCTCTTTTTACAGATAGGGCAATCTCTTACAGAGAGGCTTTTGGTTTTGACCACTTCAAGGTTGCTCTATCTGCAGGCATTCAAAAAATGGTCAGGTCGGATTTGGCTTCAGCGGGGGTTGGTTTTTCAGTTGAAACTGAGAGTGGATTTAAGGACGTAGTCCTCATTACAGGTTCTTATGGTCTTGGGGAGATGATTGTTAAAGGTGCCGTTACTCCTGATGAATGGCTTGTTTTTAAACCCACTCTGAAAGAAGGTTACCGGTCAATCATAGAGAAAAAGCTTGGTGATAAAAAGATGAAAATGATATACGGTGACAGTGAAGAGGAGCCAACGAAGGAGGTTGCTGTTTCTCCTGAGGACAGGAAAAAGTTCTGTCTTACGGATGACGAGGTTCTGATTCTTGCTAACTGGATAGTTGAGATAGAGAACTATTATTCTCAAAAGTACAAACGCTGGACACCTATGGATGTGGAGTGGGCAAAGGATGGAGAGCTTAACAGGCTTTACATTCTTCAGGCAAGACCTGAGACAATTCATTCCCGCAGCGGTCATAACAAATTAACGATTTACAGGATAACCGAACCGTTGGAGGAGAGAAAGGAGAAAGTACTTGTTTCCGGTATAGCTATTGGAAGAAAGGTGGCAGAGGGAAAGGTAAAAATTCTCCTGTCTGTTGAAGATGCAGACAAATTTGAGGATGGGGATATACTGGTAACAGATATGACCGACCCTGACTGGGGACCAATAATGAAAAAGGCAGCTGCAATTATTACAAATAGAGGAGGTAGAACCTGCCATGCAGCGATAGTGGCAAGAGAATTAGGAGTTCCTGCTGTTATTGGAACTGGCAATGCAACAGAGGTTCTCAAAGAGAAACAGTACGTTACAGTTTCCTGTGCCGAGGGGGCTACGGGGTATGTCTATGATGGAAAGGTTGCCTATGAAGTTGAAGAGGTTGACCTTTCAACTCTTCCAGAGCCAAAAACTCCGATAATGTTTAATATAGCGACACCGGAAGGAGCATTTGATCTTTCGTTTCTTCCAAATAGTGGAGTTGGACTTGCAAGGGAAGAGTTCATCATAAACAACTACATAGGGATTCATCCCAATGCTCTTATAAACTTTGAAGAGATTAAGGAAAAAGATCCTGAGCTTGCAGAAGAGATAGAGAAGAAAACGGTTGGTTATGATGATAAAAGACAGTTCTACGTTGATAAGCTTTCCTTTGGAATTGCAAAAATTGCTGCTGCTTTCTATCCAAAACCGGTAGTTGTAAGATTTTCCGACTTTAAGTCAAACGAGTATGCAAGCCTATTGGGTGGGAAATACTTTGAGCCTAAGGAAGAGAATCCGATGCTTGGATGGAGAGGTGCTTCGAGGTACTATTCCCCTCAGTTTAAAGAGGCTTTTGGTCTTGAATGTCTTGCCATAAGGAAAGTTAGAGAGGAAATGGGACTGAGAAACGTTATAGTGATGATTCCTTTTTGTAGAACTCCTGAGGAGGGAAGAAGAGTACAGGAAGTTATGAAAGAGTATGGACTTGAAAGAGGTAAGGAAGGGCTGGAAGTCTATGTGATGTGTGAGATACCTTCAAACGTTATCCTTGGTGAACAGTTTGCTGAAATCTTTGACGGCTTTTCAATCGGTTCAAACGACCTTACACAGTTAACACTTGGAGTAGATAGAGATTCCAACCTTGTTGCTCATCTTTATGAGGAGAGGAACGAGGCTGTTAAAAAATTGGTTGCCTGGGCTATTGAAAACGGTAAGAGGTATGGAAAGAAAGTTGGGATATGCGGTCAGGCTCCTTCAGACCATCCAGATTTTGCCAAGTTCTTAGTTGAGAAAGGGATTGATTCTATATCGATTAATCCCGATTCGATCCTTGAGGTTATCAAAGCTGTTTATGAGATTGAAAAAGAGCTTGGAGTTCACTGATGGCGGAAGAAAAAGTGTTGTAGTTTTTGGTATAATGGGTGAAAGGACGGGTAAGCTTAGATAAGGAGGAAGGGGAATGGCGATTTTCTTCTCATTTGATGGATCAGGTGTTTCGGATTCGGATGTTAGGAGAGTTATTGAAGAACAGAATCTTTACAGTCTGATAAATGAAAAAGAGATGCCCTTTATTAAATCTCTCCAGATCGATCCAGAAGAAATTAAAAGAATAATGGGAGATTTTAAAGACAGATTTGATACTCTTGTGGTTGTAGGCATGGGAGGTTCTTCCCTTGGAACAAAAGCCATTTACAACACTGTAACGGCTGGAGAACCTGTTTCCGGCAGGAAGCTGATTTTCTTTGATAATGTAGATCCTACTTATATAAAGAGATTTCTGGATTCGATTGACTGGAAGAAAACAGCTTTTGCCTTTATCAGTAAGTCAGGAAGGACTCTTGAGACAGTTACTCTGTTGAACATCATAATCAAAGAGTTTCAGAAGAGGAAAATTGAAAATCCTGGAAGACAAATGATTTTTATTGGGGATCCAGGGAATAGTTTTGAGGAGTTGGCAAATAGACTTGATTCACTTTTCTTTTCTATTCCTCCAGAAATTGGTGGAAGGTTTTCTGTTTTAACATCTGTGGGTCTTGTACCTGCTGAGTTTATAGACTATGGTATTGAGGAATTATTGAACGGAGCACTCTCAGCAGTTGAAAGTCCAGAACCTATAATTCACCTGGGAGTTTTTAAATATCTTCACTACCTCAAGAATAGAACAATTTCTGTAATAATGGCTTATTCAAACTATTTGAAAGAGTTTACTGAGTGGTACGCTCAGCTCTGGGCTGAGAGTCTTGGAAAAGATGGAAAGGGTCAAACACCCATGAAAGCAATAGGAACGTCTTCTCAACATTCGGTTCTTCAACTCTTTATGGATGGTCAGGATGACAAGGTTTACCAGTTTTTCATGATTGAAAATTATCCTGAAGATATTTCTCTTCCTGAAAAAACAGAGATACTTGATTTCATATCAAATAAAAAGCTTTCAGATGTTATGAGAGCAGAGTTTGAGGGAACAGTTAAAGCTCTTTTAAGCCGTGGAAGACCAGTGGTTCAGATCAGGATGGATGAACTTTCTCCATTGAATATGGGATACATATTCATGAGCTATATGATGGCTACAGTAATCATTGCAAAGCTTATGGGTGTGAATCCTTATGGTCAGCCTGCGGTGGAAATTGGGAAAAAGATAGCTTACGAGAAACTCAAAAGTTTAGAGACGGGCTAAATACGTTCCAGATAGTTATTCCCGCTGCTACCGAGACGTTGAGAGAGGGAGTTTTCCCAACTGTTGGGATTGTTACTATCCTGTCTGAAAGTTCCAGAAGAGCTTTTTCTATACCTCTTCCCTCGGAACCAAGGATAAGTCCTAAGGGTTTTTGAAACTTGATATTTCTTATGTCCTCTCCGCCTGTTTCAACAGCATAGAGTCTGCCGCCGATTTCTTTAAAGTACAATAGAGCTTCTGTCAGAGAAGGAATCCTTGAAACCATCAGATGAAAAAGAGCTCCCGATGATGCTTTAACAGCGACCTCGTTTATCGGTGCAGAGCCCTTTTCGGGTAAAAGGATTCCAGCTCCTCCAAAAGATTCTACAGTCCTGGCGATAGCTCCTAAATTTTGAGGTTCTGTTATCCCATCAAGAACGACGAAGAAACTGTTTGTTACAATGGTTTTCCTGAATAATTCCTCAGGAGAAACGTAATCTATTGGTGATAGGATTGCCACTATTCCCTGATGTTTCTTAGTTTTTGCCAGCTTTTCTAACTGCTGTTTCTTTGCCCACTGAAATTTAACGTTTTTCTTCTTTAACCAGTTGAGGAAATCAGGCTCAAAATAGTGACCATACTGAAGGTAAAGCTTTTCTAACCTTTTCCCAGACTTTATCGCTTCTTCAACCGGATTTCGTCCCCAGATAACTAAATTCAACGCTTCCTCCTTGTTAAGTTTCAATTTTCTCATACTTTTTATCAATCTTTTTTCGATGTTGCTTTCCCCTACCAACAACAATTCTGATATCCATCTTCTCGATTGGATACTCAATGCCTTTCAGTGGTTTAACAAAACCAAAGAGAATTTCTCTCAGTGTTTCCTTAACGTAGTGTTTCATAGGCACCTTCTTTCCGTTGATAAAGAGTTCAACTTCATCGGGGAATTGATCTTCCCTTCTTCCTATAAATGTTTTTTCTATGAACTCAGCTACTTCTTCAGGTTTATCTATGGAGAAGTTCTTAACTCCTTCAACCTCGTAGTCTGAGATGACACCGATAACGTTCTCTACCTGTCCAGCAAGAGTTGGCTGGTTTAACTCTTTCCTTGTTACCTCAAACTTTGGAACGTCGGAGTGCTTAAAGCCTTCGCATATAACAATATCGTAGTCGTCAAAGAGGAGGAAGGAAAGGTATTTAAGATCAATCTTTCCAATTTTTTGAAAGAGGATAAGTTCTTTAGGAGTAACAATACCAACGGTATCAGCCCCGGCTTCTTTATATTTGTAGCTGTCCTTCCCTTCTGTATCTTTTATTACACCCTTGTGTTTGGTTGACTTCAGAACGGCTACTCTGTACCCTTTCTTTTTGAGTATTTCAACAACCCTGGTTGTGAAAGTTGTTTTTCCTGAATTGTGATATCCAATAAAGGAAATAACAGGAACCATGGGCTTCCTCCACGTTTGCAATTTCTAATCATACAATCTTCTAACCTTTCAGCCTTCTGATAAACATTCTCTCAGATTCGTAAGTTCCCCAAACTGTTGGGAAAAAGTTCTTTACCCTGTTCCTTGCTGCTTCGAGGACTAACGGAGCAGCTATGTAGATTAATGGTTGCTCGTAGGAGATTATCCAGTAGGCTTTTTTGTATATCTCAATCCTCTTCTTGAAATCAAGTTCCCTTGCTCCTTCTTCAAAGAGTCTATCGATCTCTGCTTCCCATTCAGTCGCCGGTTTTTTCTGGTTCGGATTCCACATGTGGAGCTGTCCACTGCTCATCCAGACATTTCTGCCACCATTTGGGTCGATTGAACCTGTTAATCCAATTATCACGGCGTCAAAGTCGTGGGTATGGAGGAGCTTTTCAACAAGGTTGTTAAAGTCGAGAGGCTGAAAGTGAACGTCTATTCCAAGTTTTTTAAGGTCGTACTTGATTATTGCACCTATCTGAACTCTTGAAGGGTTGTTCGAGTTTGTCAGAAGGTTAAACTCTACCTTATGTCCATCTGGGGTTTCAAGCCATCCATCTCCATTCCTGTCCTTCAGTCCTATCTCCTCTAAGAGTTTCTTCGCCTTTTCCAGATTGTAGGGGAACTTTGGATAGTCTGGATCGTAGTAAAGTTTGTTTGCTGGGGTTACGGGAGAATAGACAGGATATCCTAAACCGTTATAAACTGTAAGAATTATTCCCTTCCTGTCAACCGCATGAGAAATTGCCCATCTGAACTTCCTGTTTGTAAAGAGTTTCCACTTCCAGTCAGGTATGGCTTCCTTTTTCTGGTTGAAGCAGATGAAATCGGCACTTAGGGAAGGTCCAAGATTGTAAATTGTGTAGTTTCCTTTTTTCTCTCCAGATTTCAGCTCTGGAAAATCGTCTCCTCTAACTCCATAGAAATCGAGCTCTCCAGCCTTAAACTTTAAAAGCTGGGTGTTCTGGTCAGGGAGGATAAACTTGATCTTTTTATCTATGTAGGGAAGTGTCTTTCCCGCTTCATCTTTCTTCCAGTAATCTCTGTTCCTTTCATAGACCAGATACTGTCCTGGAACGTATTTAACCAGTTTGTAAGGACCTGTTCCGATGAGTTTCTCAGGAGGTGTAGAAACAGTCCAGGTTTCCATAAACTTTCCGGACTTTACAGCCTCTTCAAGGACGTGTTTGGGAAATATCGGTGCTGATAGCGAATAGAGAAGAGGAGCAAAGGGTTCAGGAAGGTCAAACTCAACTGTGTATTTGTCTATCTTTTTAACTTTGGGTAGTTTTCCATCTATAAGGAACATATCCTTTGTAGAGTTAGGAATCTTTGGATTGAAGTAGATCTGGTTATAAGTAAAAACAACATCGTCAGACGTGAACTCTTTTCCATCAAACCACTTAACACCTTTTCGAAGGTGAAAGATCCACTTTAGACCGTTGTTTTTGAATTCCCAGCTCTCTGCAAGAGCTCCTCTTGGCTTCAAAGTTTTCAGGTCAACTTCTGTTAAACCTTCAAAGAGCTCTCCAACGGCTTCTGTTGACGATGTTTCGTGAGCCATTACAAGGTTAAAAGTCTTTGGATCTGAAGAGGTAGCTGTGTAAAGTGTCCCACCGTAGCAACCTATTTGAAATGTGACATTATCAAGATTTACTGTTTTCCCAAGGTTGTAGTTTTCACTTTTTCCAGATGGTTCTGGAATGAAGAGGAGAGGAAGAAGCACCGCTGCGATAAAGCAAAAGAGGAAGATAGCTAAAGGCTTAAGGGTTTTCATTTTCCTCTTTACGATCCTATCGTATAGTTTGGCATGATTTTAACATACTCCCTAATAGATAAAACCGAACAGCCACAGGGGAATTTTTCTTCCGGAGCCAACTTCTATCCCATCAGATCGGAAGAGCGTCGTGTAGGGAAAGAGTG
>OFBZ01000079.1_pt1 | contig 12945 bp, 11 predicted proteins | sample 1520731 | NCBI WGS metagenome assembly OFBZ01 (sample SAMEA3696450, study PRJEB22514) | metagenome | biome: water; feature: marine; material: hydrothermal vent | place: Pacific Ocean | collected 2014-08-16 | depth 1514 m
ATCTACTTTGTAATTCTTTCTCTTTCTGTTGATATTGGTTATTTAATTCTTTTTCTTTTCTCTGAACTTGACTGTTTAATTCTTTCTCCTTCTCACTAAATCTACTTTGTAACTCTGCTTCTTTTTGTTGATACTTTTGTATAAATTGCTCTGAATTCTCCATAGGGAGAGGTAACTCTTATGCGGTAGATATCCTTCTTGTTCCTTTTCAGAAGTCTTGAAGTTGTGTCTATCCTTGAAAGTGCAGAGATAAAGCTTTCAAAGAGAAATGGCTTTACCGAGACCTCTTTCACCATATCCTTTCTGAACCTTTTGGAAAAGAGAACTTTAAGGTTGCTCTTTCCAGCTACAATTGAAGAAAGGGAATTTAGTGCTACTTCAATGAATAGTTCGACTCTTGGTTTTGGAATCTCTGCTGCCTTTAACAATTCAATCTTCTTCTCTTTCTCAGCAAGTTCTCCCTTTAATTGAGCCACTTCCTGAACGAGGGAATCGATTCTGTTTCTGTACTCTTCTAACTTTTTGATCTCTTTGCTCTGAAGTTCCAGTGTTTCTTTCTCTTTTTTAAGCTCTTTTATTTGGCTTCTCAATGCAGAAATCTCTCCGTACAGTTCCTTTATCTTTCTATCTTTTCCTTTGAGCTTTTCGTTAAGGTTTTTAATTTGATTTATCAGGTTTTCCCTGTTTTTCTGAGGAGGTCTCTTCGTTTTCTCCTGAATCCGCCTTGCTTCTGCCTGTAGAAAGTACTCCTCTATATCTCTAAATCCCTTTTTCATTGGCTTACTCTCCAGAAAGTAGTATAAATTGGCTAACATGAGTACGTTAGAAGATCAGAAAAAAATCCACATAGAAAATTTAGGGCATTCCACCTTTCTCGTAAAGAAGGGTGGTCTGAAGATACTTACGGATCCTTTCCTTACAGACTCTGCAGGAGGTATCAAAAGGGTTCTGCCTCCTCCTGTTTCTCCGCAAGATATCTTTCCCGATATTGTTTTAATCTCTCATGCCCACTATGACCACCTTGACCTTAAAACTCTGAAGAGGCTAAGCGGAAACTTTGTCATTGTAACATCGGAGAACTGTAAAAAAGCGGTAAAGGTAGAAAAGGAGGTCATTGAGCTCAGAAACTTCGAGTCAACCGTGATAAAAGGAGTCAGGATCACGAAAGTTCCAGCTTTTCACAATAAGGGAAGGAATCTTCTCTACTCCGATACGGGTGTTGGTGGGTTTATTTTTGAGATAGATGGTTTAAAGTTCTACTTTGCGGGGGATACGGCATTTTCCTGTTCTCTCTATGGATCAATTTCAGAAAAATTTCCCGACATAGACTTTGCAATGCTTCCCATTGGGGGTTTTATGCCCTTTCCATTCAGGAAATTTCACCAGACCCCGGAAGAGGCAATCAGGGGTTTTAGAATTTTGAAGGCAAAATATCTGATTCCAATACACTTTGGAACCTGGCACCTGATCCCTTTCTATCTGAAAAAGGAGAAAGCAGTTGAAAGATTGAAAACCTACGGTTATATTTGTAATCTGCAAGAGAATATCAGGGTTATAGAACCGGGTTGCGGTCTGATTTTTGACTTTTAAAAGAGAATTTAGTAATCTTTGACCATGAAATTGAGAAAACTATTTGTCGGAATAATTTTTATAACGGCTTTCATTTACGGTTATCCTCAAACGGGAGATATTCTTTTCCGGAAACCGGTTGAACACCATCGCGTAGAGCCATCCATTTCTACCGTTTCTCAGAAGAAAGAGGTAAAAGAGTTAGAAGAAACAAAAATCTGCTTTGAGAAGGAATCCTATAAAGAAACGGTTGAGTATACAAAGAAAATAGATTTCCGCTTTGTTTCTTCTCCTCCCAGAGCATCACCCATCTTCTAACCCTCTAATCTTCCAATCTTCTAACCTTCTACATAATTAACTGTTTAACATGGAGGAAATAATGCTCAATACTGTGTTGACAAAAATTTTTGGAAGCAAAAATGAGAGAGAGATTAAAAAGTTAAAGCCGTTGGTTGAAAAAATAAATGCTCTTGAGCCTGAGTTTGAGAAGAAATCTAAGGAAGATCTGAGAGCTTTAACTGCAAAGTGGAGAGAGGAAATCTCAAAAATCGAGGATGATAGAGAGAAACTTAAGTATATGGACAAAATTCTTCCCGAAGCTTTTGCCGCAGTCAGGGAGGCAGCAAAGAGAACCCTTGGAATGCGTCACTATGACGTTCAGCTCATCGGTGGAATGGTTCTTCATCAGGGAAAAATCGCTGAGATGAAAACTGGTGAGGGTAAAACTCTTGTTGCAACTCTTCCAGTCTATCTTAATGCCCTTGCCGGGAAGGGTGTCCACATTGTAACTGTAAACGACTACTTAGCAAAAAGGGACGCTGAGTGGATGGGTCCCGTTTATAACTACCTTGGGCTCTCTGTTGGTTACCTCCAGAATGATATGGAAAAAGAACAAAGAAAGGAAATGTATAGAAGAGATATTACCTATGGTACAAACAGCGAGTTTGGTTTTGACTACCTCAGAGATAACATGGCTTTTTCAAAGGATGAAAAGGTTCAGAGGGAGCTCTTCTACGCCATTGTTGACGAGGCAGATTCCATTCTCATTGATGAGGCAAGGACTCCTCTAATCATATCTGGACCATCTGAGGAAAATGTTGATGTTTACTACATAGCAGATGCTATTGTGAGGCAGCTTACAAAGGATAAACACTTTGAAGTTGATGAAAAGACAAAAACTGCTGTCCTGACAGATGAGGGTATCAGAAAAGTTGAAGAGATCGTTTCAAACATGACAGGATTGAAGGACTTTAATCTCTATGATCCGAAGTTTTCAGATCTTCTCCATGCAATCATTCAGTCTTTAAGAGCACACTACCTCTTCAAGAAGGATGTTGACTACGTTGTGAAGGACGGGAAGGTCGTAATCGTTGATGAGTTTACTGGAAGAATTATGCCTGGTAGACGCTGGAGCGATGGTCTTCACCAGGCTGTTGAGGCAAAAGAGGGAGTTAAGATAGAGGCTGAAAACCAGACTCTTGCAACAATAACCTTGCAAAACTACTTCAGGCTCTACACAAAACTTGCTGGAATGACCGGTACTGCTGAAACCGAAGCTGCTGAATTGAAAGAGATCTACGGTCTTGACGTAGTTGTAATTCCAACAAACAGGCCTGTCATAAGAAAAGACCATCCTGATTTGATATTTAAAACAATGAGAGCAAAGTACAATGCCGTTGTTAAGGAGATCGAAGAGAATTACAAAAAGGGAAGACCGGTTCTTGTTGGAACCAACTCCATTGAAGCTTCTGAATACCTCTCAAAACTTCTGAAAAAGAGGAGAATTCCCCATCAGGTTCTCAATGCCAAACACCACGAGAAAGAGGCGGAGATTGTTGCTCAGGCTGGAAGACTCGGTGCAGTAACAATTGCGACGAACATGGCCGGTCGTGGTACAGACATTCTCCTTGGTGGAAACCCTGAATTCATGGCAAAGAAAGAACTTGAAAAGAAAGGAATTACCCCTGAAAAGGTTGGAGAGGAAAAGTACGAAGAGATCTATAGAGAAACCTTGGAGAAGTACAAAAAGATAACAGAGGAAGAGAAGAAGAAGGTTATTGAACTTGGTGGTCTCTACATCATTGGAACTGAGAGAAACGAGTCAAGGCGTATAGACAATCAGCTTAGGGGTCGTGCAGGAAGACAGGGGGATCCTGGAGAGTCTCGCTTCTTCCTATCTCTTGAGGATAACCTGTTAAGGCTCTTTGGTTCGGACAGAATCAAGAAGATGATGGAGATGATGAACGTTCCAGAGGATGAACCGATAACCCATAAGATGGTTTCAAAAGCCCTCGAAAATGCCCAGAGAAGAGTTGAGCAGCAAAATTTCCAGATTAGAAAGAGACTTCTTGAGTATGACGAAGTTTACAACGTTCAAAGGAAGGTTATCTACGATCAGAGAAACAAGATCCTTGAGGGAGAAGACTTCAAGGAGGACGTACTCTACTTCTTGGAGGAAGTTGCAAGGGAAATGGTGGAAAACTATGCTCCCGAAAACGTTCTGCCTGATGAATGGGATCTTGAAGGGCTGAGAAAATCTCTTGAGGCGAGGTTTGGCTTTGAATTTAACATCCCGGCAAGCTACGATGAGTTGATGAACTTGGATGTGGAAGATGCTCATGATGATAGAGAAAAACTTGTTAAGCTTATCTATGGTAGGCTTGTTGAAGAGTATGAGAAAATGGAGAAACTTGTTGGTGAAGGGCAGCTCAGAGAGGTAGAGAGAATGATCATGCTCCAGACCCTTGACCACTACTGGAGACAGCACCTTTTAGCTCTTGATCACATTAAGGAAAGCATAGGCTGGAGAGGTTACGGTCAGAGGGATCCAATTGTGGAATTCAAGAAGGAGGCTTTCCAGCTCTTTGAGGAGCTCATATCCAACATAGAAAACGGTACAGTAGATGGTCTCTTTAACTATTACAGATATGTCCAGAGCCAGATTCAGGAGGGAGTGGTGTGATAAAATATAAAATTCAAGGGGTTATGGAGTGAGAGGTGAAGAAGCTTTCGATAGCTTTTCTGATGCTGATACTATTCTTCTCGCAGTCACATGCGGATCTCTATACTGTAAGAAAGGGGGATTCTCTTTACAAAATTGCCAGAAAGTTTCATACGACGGTTAAGAAAATAAAGAGGCTTAATGGTTTAAGAAGCAATATTCTTCGTCCGGGTCAAAAGTTAATCGTTCCCGGAAGAAGGTTTAAACCGAAAAAGAGCCTTGAGACCATAACGTTTATTGAGGAAAAGTCTGGTAATCTATCTTCAAGAGCTGTAGTCAAAGCAGGAAACGAAATTTATCCGATAACAAACATTGTACTTGAGGAAGGAGAAAAGTTAGCTGATGCTCTTTCTACTCCTTTTGATGTTCCTTACGATAACTGGAGTCTTTCAATTCTGGAAGATCCTGAGTACAAAAGTGCAATTCTGAAAGTACTTGCTGAGGTGTTTAAAAGGCTAAGGAATACTCCTTACGTTTTCGGTGGAGGCAATCCAAAGTATGGGCTGGATTGTTCTTCATTTACAATGTATGTTTACCGAAAGTTAGGGATTAACCTTCCAAGAACAGCAAGGGCACAGTTTAACATAGGTGTCCCTGTTTCAAAAGGAGAGTTGAAGGTAGGAGATCTTGTCTTTTTCAGGACCTATGCAAGATTTCCATCCCACGTAGGAATTTACATCGGAAATGGTAAATTTGTTCATTTTTCCTCAATATTTCATGGACTTGCTATATCATCCCTTAACAGTGGTTATTTTAAGAGACGTTACATTGGAGCAAAAAGGGTTTTAAGTGAGAAGCTTGTTAGAAGAATAGTTCTGGCAAACAACAAAAATTAATTGCAAGGAGGAGTGCGATGAACACAAGACAGTTTCTAAAAGGGGTAACATTGTCTTTAACCGCCATAATGCTCTTTTCAACTCCTTCTTCTGGAGAAAAGGTTCAACCGACGCCACGGGACTATAGGCTTGTAGAGTCACTTGAAAGGGTCTTTGAAAGTGTTGCAGAGAAGGTTAAACCAGCGGTTGTTAACATCAGCACTGTATCCGAAGTGAAGATAAAACATCCACCTGTCCCTCCAGAGTTCAGGGATTTCTTCCACCACTTTGGAATTCCATTTCCATTTGATATGCCAGAGGAGTTTAAGACCAGATCCTTAGGATCTGGTTTTATCGTCAAAGTAGAAGGTGGATGGGCTTACATCCTTACAAACAATCACGTTGTAGATAAGGCTACGAAAATAAAAGTGAAACTGAGCGATGGTTCTGTTTACAGGGCAAAGGTGGTAGGAAAAGATCCAAAGACAGATGTGGCTCTCATTAAGATTAAAGTGGGGGATAAAAAAGTACCAACAGTGAAGCTGGGGAATTCGGACGACATAAAAGTGGGAGAGTTCGTAATAGCAGTTGGAAATCCGTACGGTTTAAACTGGACAGTTACACATGGAATTATTTCTGCCAAAGGAAGACATGGACTTGGTTTAAACCCTATTGAGAACTTCATTCAGACAGATGCTGCAATCAACCCTGGTAACAGTGGTGGACCCCTTTGTGATATCTACGGAAAGGTCATAGGGATTAATACAGCTATAGTTAGAAACGCTCAGGGACTTGGATTTGCCGTACCTATTAACATTGCGAAGAAAGTTATGAACGATCTTCTGAAATACGGAAAAGTTATCAGAGGCTGGCTTGGAGTTTACATTGAAGATCTCTCACCTGAGATTGCTCAGAAGTTTGGAGTCAAACAGGGTGTTCTAATTACAAAAGTCATTAAAGATAGTCCTGCCGAAAAGGGAGGACTCAAGAGTGGAGATGTCATTGTTGAGTTTAACGGAAAGCCTGTGAAGAGTGTATCTGATCTCCAGCTAAGGGTTATTAATACAAAACCCGGAGAAAAGGTTAAGATAAAAGTGATAAGGGATGGTCAGGAAAAGGTTCTCACAGTGGAAATCGACCAGATGCCTGGTTCAAAACAGGTAGCAATGGAGAATCTTATTTCCAGATTTGGTTTCTCGGTTCAGGAGCTTTCTCCCGAACTCAGAAAGAGAATAGGAATTCCCAAATGGATCAAGAATGGTGTTATCGTTACCGAGCTTAAGCCGGGTTCTCCTGCTGATGATGCAAACCTTCGAGAAGGAGATGTTATCGTTAAAGCTGGAACAAATCCGAGAAATATGAAAGCAGTGAAGAATGTGGATGATCTGGTTTCTATTTTCAGGAAATCGAACGGTTCTGGAGTTTTGCTCAAAGTAGTAAGAGGAGAAAATGTTCTTTATCTGGTTTTAAATCCTGAAGAGTAGGAGTAGAGAGATGGAAGAAAGAGAATTTTTCCTTGAAGATGAAGAGAATTTTAATCTTGATGAACATATTGATTCCTTGGGGGAAGGTCTTCCTTCAGAAGTAGACTTGTTTAGCCAACAGATTGATCCGTCACTAATTGAATCCTTTGTTCCAGATAAGGATTCTCTTGATGCATTTTTGAAGTCCATTTCAAAGATTCCTCTTCTGTCACGGGAGGAAGAGATAGAGTATGCAAAGAGGGCAAAGGAGGGAGATAAGGAGGCGTTAAAAAAGCTTGTGGAATCAAACCTGAGATTTGTTGTAAGCGTTGCAAAGAAATACCTTGGTTGTGGACTTCCTCTTCATGACCTTATTGCAGAAGGAATCTTAGGACTTATTGAGGCAGCCAGAAGGTTCGATCCAGATAAAGGAGTAAAGTTCATTTCCTATGCTGTCTGGTGGATAAGACAGTCAATCATGCAGGCTCTTGCTCAACAAACGGGAGCGGTAAAGATTCCGGTCAAGCAGGCTGTGCTTGTTAATAAGATTACCCGTTCCTATGGAGAGCTTCTCAAAAAACTTGGCAGGGAGCCTACAAGTGAAGAACTTGCAGAATATGTTGGAATGGATTCTAAAGAGGTAGAGAGACTTTTAACTGTCTGTCAGGTTCCACTTTCCCTGGATACACCAATTGGTAACGAAGAGGATACGACGTTCAAAGATTTCCTTAAAGGAGAGGGAACAGCAGAGGTGGAGGAAAAAGTCGTTCAGGAGGAGTTGAAACAGAGTATTCAGGAGATGCTGGAACAACTCACTCCTCAGGAGAAAAAGATCATAATAATGAGATTTGGTCTTGACGGTAATGAGCCCAAAACTCTGAGAGAAATTGGAGAGAAGTTAGGTATTAGTCGTGAAAGGGTCAGACAGCTTGAGACTCGTGCAAAGAAGAAGATGAAAGAATATGCCCTCAGGAAAAAACTCAACGTCTTTTTAAATTAATCTTCCCCGGTTCTCCCCCTGCGAGGGGGAGTTAGAGGGGGTATTTTACAGATCGAAAACTTTACCTGGGTTGAGAATGTTGTTAGGGTCAAGAGCTCTTTTAATAGCTTTCATCTTTTCAAGAGCATCGCCAACTTCAAGTGGCAAGAATTCCTTTTTCATCCATCCAATACCGTGTTCGCCGGAGACGGAACCCTCTAACTCAAGAGTTAGCAGGAAAACTTCTCTTACGGCTTCCTCTACTCTGTCTTCTTCCCCCGGTTCATACAAGAAGTTCACGTGTATGTTACCATCACCGGCATGACCAAAATTAACAACCATCAAATTATATTTATCGGCAATTTTATAGACATTTTTAATCAAATCTGGAATCCTGCTTCTTGGTACAACCACATCTTCATTGATTTTCTTGGGTTTCAATTGAACAATTGCCGGTGACACCGCTCTTCGTGCCGTCCAGATGGCTTCTCTCTCAGATGGATCTGATGCAATTTTTATCTCTTCAGCTCCTGCCTTTTTACAAACTTCTGCTGCTCTGTTTATTAACTCATCAACAATAGCTTCGTATCCATCTACTTCAATAATCAGTAATCCTTCAGCATGGGTTGGAAGACCTATCTTGGCGTAATTTTCAACGGCTATGATAGAGTTTCTGTCTAAGAATTCACATGCAGTAGGAATTACTTTAGCCTTGAACATATCTGCAACAGCCTGTGCAGCCTGTTCCACTTTTGGAAAAATAGCCATGGCAGTTCTTGCTGCTTCAGGAGCAGGAATCAGTTTTAGATAAGCTCTGGTGATGAATGCAAGAGTTCCTTCAGATCCTACAATCAGATCCTTCAGGTTGTAGCCAGCCACAGATTTAACAGCCTTTGAACCTACATTTGCAACAGTTCCATCGGCAAAGACAACTTCTAACTGCATTACGTAATCTTTTGTGACGCCATACTTAACACACCTTGGACCGCCGGCATTCTCTGCAATGTTTCCACCTATTGTTGAATACTTATAGCTTGAAGGATCAGGTGGGTAAAAGAGTCCTCTCTTCTCAACTTCCTTCTGAAGATCATAGGTTACAACTCCTGGTTCTGTAAGAACGGCGAGATTGTCTTCATCTATTTCAAGAATTCTGTTCATTTTCTCTGTTGAAATAACAATTCCTCCTTCTAAGGGAGCAGCACCGCCGGTAAGTCCTGAACCGGCTCCTCTTGGATATACAGGAATTCTCTCTTCGTTTGCAAAAGCAAGGATTTTTGATACATCCTCTGTTGTTTCAGGAAAAACAACAACATCAGGAATTCCTTTGTAACCTGTTGGCGTTCCATCATAGGAATAAACAAGCCTCCAGTCGAGAGATGTTTTGACTTTATCCTTACCAATCAACTGTCTGAGTTCTTTTTCTATGTTGTTCTTTTTCATCGTACCTATACCTCCTGTGAAGAAAATATTACCATTTGTCGAAAAGTGAACAGTGAGCAGTGAGTGGTGAGCAGTTGCGATTCTTATCATTCAAGGATATATTATTCCCGATTATTAGTGTTTAGGTGGTTAAAATTGAAAGGGAGTTTAATAACATGGAAGAATTACTTTTTATCTCGCTTAAGGCTGCAGTAAGCGCAGGAAAAGCAGTGTTGGATGTTTACAGTTCAAAAGAGTTTTCCGTTAAGGAAAAAGAGGATAAATCTCCACTTACGGAAGCTGATTTAAGATCTCAAAAAGTAATTCTTTCTTTTCTTTCGAAAACCAATTTTCCAGTTCTCTCTGAAGAAGGGAAGAATGTTCCTTACTTTGAGAGGAAAGGCTGGAAAAGATTCTGGCTTGTGGATCCTCTTGATGGAACAAAAGAGTTCATAAAAAGGAATGGAGAGTTTACTGTTAATATAGCTTTAATTGAGGATGACATTCCTGTTTTAGGAGTGGTCTATGCTCCTGCAATTGGTGAACTTTATTTTGCATTGAGAGGTTTGGGCGCATATAAACTCGAATCGTCTGAAATTTCAGAGATTGAGAAAGAAGATATCGATTTGAAAAACATTCTGGATAGCTCTAAATTTTTGCCTCTTTCTTTGTCAAATCAAGGTGAAGTAACTGTTGTTGCTTCAAGGTCTCATATGTCAAAGGAAACAGAAGAATTTATAAAAAAATTGGAAGAAAAATATTCTACGGTTAAGACAGTTTCCAAAGGGAGTTCTTTAAAACTCTGTCTTGTGGCTGAAGGAAAAGCAGATGTTTATCCACGTTTTGCTCCAACTATGGAGTGGGATACCGGAGCGGGACAGGCAATTGTAGAGATTTCAGGTGGTAAAGTGGTTGATGCTCAAACAGGTGAATCCCTGAAATACAATAAGGAAAGTCTATTAAATCCCCATTTTATAGCTCTCAGAAAAGGCTATGAATTTTGAGTCTTTAGTTCTGTTAGTTCTCATACTTGTTTTAATAGTTCTTCTTTATCGAGAAACTTTTCACCCTGCGGCTTCATTTACACTTGTTATTACTGTACTTGTAGTCACAGGAATTTTAACTCCTCAGGAGGCACTGGAAGGATTTTCCAATGAGCAGGTTGCTCTTATAGCTTTACTCCTTGTTGTAAGTTCCATAATAAAGAACTTTGAGGTAACGGGGTATTTATTTCAGAAACTGATAAGAGAAAATCTATCTTATAAGGCGTTTCTTATACGTTTAATGGGAACAGTTTCTTTTCTTTCTGCTTTTTTTAATAATACTCCCATTGTAGCAACACTAATACCGTATGTTTATAACTGGGGGAAGAAAAAAAGGGTTTCTCCCTCTAAGCTTCTAATTCCTCTTTCTTATGCTGCTATTCTTGGAGGTACAGCAACTCTTGTAGGTACATCTACGAATCTCGTTGTTAACGGCCTGGCGGTCGAAGCTGGATTGAAACCCTTAGGAATATTTGATTTTAGCTATGTTGGGATTCCAGCCATCGTTATTGGTTTGATCTATATGGTTATTGTAGGCAACAAACTTCTAACAGAAAGGAAAGATATTGTTTCTGCTTTCTTTGAAAGAAAAAGAGAATATCTTGTAGAAACTTTTGTTCCAGCAGGTTCTCCTGTTGTCGGTAAGACAGTAGCAGAGGCAAACCTTCGTAACTTGAAAGGACTCTTCCTTGTAGAGATAATACGAGAAGAAAAAAAGAGAATAGCTCCTGTTTCTCCAGAGGATGTAATAGAAAAAGGAGATATTCTTATATTTGCTGGAGAAACGGAAAAAATAATTGAGCTTATAAAAGGGAATAATGGGTTTCAGCTTCCTCAGGTTTGTTCGGTAAATTTAAATGGAAAAATGGAAGTAGTGGAAGCATTGATTCCGTATAACTCATCCTTAGTAGGGAAGAGAGTAAAAGATACAGATTTTAGAGCGAAATTTGATGCTGCAATTCTTGCTGTCCACAGGAATGGAGAAAAATTGAAAGGAAAAATTGGAGAAGTTATTTTAAGACCTGGAGATTTACTTCTTGTTTTAACTGGAAAGGATTTCTGGAAAAGTATATCAGATTCGGATGATCTATATGTGGTTAGTAAGGTTGAGGAAATTCTTTCTGTTGATGGTAAAAAGGCGCTTTTTATCCTTTTAATGTTTCTACTATCAATTATTCTTTCTGCCTTAAAAATCTTTCCTCTGTTTCATTCTCTTTTAATTTTAATTTCGTTGTTGGTTGTTTTTAAAGTTGCGACCTATTCGGAAATAAAGAGGAGTATAGATCTGAATCTTGTGATCATTGCAGCACTTTCGTTGGCAATTGGCAAAGCAATGATTAAAACTGGGTTAGCAGAGAATCTGGCGAAGACAATAACTTCTTTTACTGAACCTTTTGGAGTAATAGCCTGCCTTTTTGGAGTGTATGTAGTAACAAATATTTTAACCGAGTTTGTTACAAATCTTGCAGCTGCATCGATAACCTTTCCTGTGGCTCTTTCTGTTGCTAACGCTCTTTCTGTGGATCCAAAGGCTTTTGTCCTGGCAGTAGCTTTTGCAGCTTCTGCAAGCTTTATAACTCCAATTGGCTATCAAACAAACCTTATGGTTTATGGTCCTGGAAATTATAAATTTACGGACTTTCTAAAAGTGGGGTTTCCTCTTTCCATTTTGTATATGATGGTTACAATAGGAATTTTGAGTTTGATGTACTTATGAGTTAGTTAGAGTTAATGATGGTTAGCTAAGGCTGGTTATAGATAGGAGGTAGTTTGATGCAGAAGTTTATAGTTCCGCATAAAGGAAGAATTACAAGAAAAGATAGAGAAGGAATGAAAGGGCATAAGTCTTTTATCCTCTGGTTTACAGGACTTTCAGGTTCTGGTAAATCCACTCTTTCTCATAGAGTAGAAGAAAAGCTTTTTGAAATGGGAGTTCATACCTATGTCCTTGATGGAGATAACATCAGAATGGGACTTAATAAGGATTTGGGCTTCTCGGAAGAAGATAGAAGAGAAAACATTAGAAGAATTGGCGAAGCGGCTAAACTAATGATGGAGGCTGGTGTTATTGCTATGACTGCATTCATTAGTCCATTTAAGAAAGATCGCAATCTCATTCGACAATTATTACCTCAAGGGGATTTTATTGAGATCTTTTGTAAGGCCAGTCTAGAGACTTGTGAGTCAAGAGATGTTAAAGGCTTGTATAAGCGCGCACGCGCTGGAGAGATAAAGAACTATACAGGTATTGACTCCCCTTATGAAGCACCTGACAATCCAGAGCTGGTTATTGATACTGAGGGCGAGTCGTTAGAAGAGTCTGTTGCCAAGGTGATGGGCTTCCTGAAATCCAAAGAAATTATTAATTAATCATGCTTAATCAGATTGATGTTCAAGATATTGTCACTATTGCCAAAAAAGCTGGGGATGCCATAATGGATATCTATGATAGGGATTTTATCGTAGAGTATAAAGATGATAAATCACCGTTAACAGAGGCCGATACAAAGGCAAACAAGATGATTTGTGAGGCGTTAATAGAACTTTATCCGAGCATTCCTATTCTTTCAGAAGAGAATAAAGTCATCCCATATGCCGAAAGAAAAGAATGGGAATATTTTTGGCTAATTGATCCTATAGACGGAACAAAGGAATT
>OFBZ01000080.1_pt1 | contig 12923 bp, 13 predicted proteins | sample 1520731 | NCBI WGS metagenome assembly OFBZ01 (sample SAMEA3696450, study PRJEB22514) | metagenome | biome: water; feature: marine; material: hydrothermal vent | place: Pacific Ocean | collected 2014-08-16 | depth 1514 m
ATCTAATTCATTTTATTATATATGCCAATGAAAATATACAACATATAGGTTAATTGTAATATGGCATGCTTTTGTGGATGTAACGATTTTGAAAAAAACCCAAATGGTCAAATCCTTGGATGTGTAAAGTGTGGTCATGGACGCCAAAATCATGATGATAAATTTAGAGAATCTGCAAGAGCGAATGAAGGGCAGTCACAAAAACGTGACGTTGATTTTGGTTAATTTGTTATTCATATAATTACAAAAAGGATTAGCAGGCTCAGAACTCAAGATCCTCATCATCAAGTCGAGGGGATAAGATCATCAACGCCTACGTATTATGCTCGTAGAAATACTAAATGAACTTTTCAAGAAGCTTGATAAACAACTCATGCATTAAAACAGAAATATGGTAAAAATAGATGCGCCCTCATCATTGGAAAGTTTTAGGCGATTTACTATTGCAAGTACGTGTAGTTCGTTTATTCCAGAAAGTTATAGAGATGATGAAGAAGTTTTTCCAGAGCGTGAGGATGCACTTGGCTCGATATATGTTGAAGCAGCAGATAAAGTAACTCTAAAAAAAGTCAGAGATATTACATTTGTTAATGCAAAAGATGTTTTAGGAATTATCTATAATTCAAAGAGTGGAAATACAAGTCTCAAGTGGCGACAGATTAGACAAAATAACGGCAAGGCTTCTGGAGAGGCATCAACAAATTCTCTTGTAAATCTAGCACAAAGTGGAGTTATTACACTAGATTGGGTTGAAAATTATGTTAAAAAAAAGATTCAGGAAAATTGATAGATTTTCCTGTTTTAGACAAATAAACGCAACATGATTTCCAAAATTATAGATGATAATACAATTTCCTATTTGCCAGAAGATTCTGACGATCTAATTATTCTCCGTAGGATTATCAACAAGGGAGATAAAATTGTTGGAGAGACTGTTCGTGTTGTTAAACAGGAAAAAGATTTTGCAAGGCCAGATAAGGGAGAACGTATTAAGATTAGGCTATCACTAGAAGTTGAAAAGATATCGCTTGACAGTGTATTAGATAGAATGCGTGTTGCTGGAATAATCAAGGAATCAAACAATGAATCAGTTCCTCATGGCTCACATCATTCATTTATCATAAAAATCGATCAGCCATTTAATCTACTAAAAAAGAAATGGACATCTGTAGAAAAAAAACTTGTGACAGCTAGTGATCATAATCTAACGTTTATCTTAATTGCAATAGATACTAGTGACTGTGGTATTGGAAAACTAAAAGGTACACACATGCACATAGTGCCTAACATATATTCTGGATCAAGCGGAAAACAGTACAAAAGCAACTTTAAAATTGAAAACTTCTTTGAGGAGATTTCAAAAGCATTAGTGCCTGTTGTAAAAGCAAACTATCAACTTGTAGTCTTTGGTCCAGGCGAAACAAAAAAGAAATTTGTAAACTTTCTAGCAAAAACACAGATTGGGCAAAATCATGAAATCAAAATGATTGAGGGAATAGATTCCAGCGGCGAAGATGGTATTCATATATTTACCAAATCAAAATCAATGAAAGAAATAATATCAAATAGCAAGCTTGCAAAGGTTTCTGACATTATCGATCAAGTGATGTTTCTTGCAAACAAAAAAAGCCGCAAGTTTACAATGGGCTTGGAAGAGACTAGAAAAGCAAATGAATATGGTGCGATAGATTCGTTAATTTTTTCAGAGAAAGCAATTCAAAGTCATGATGAACAAGAAATTATCAATTTCCTAAATGATGTGGAAGCAAAGGGCAGTAAGGTATACAGTGTAGATGAAACAACTGATGCTGGACTTAGAGTCACTGGGCTTGGTGGCATTATCTCAATTCTAAGATTTGCAGTAGAAGCTAGTTAGTAGAATCAACAAGCCATTTCATATATGGTTGATTAACGGACTCTACATTAATTTCCGCAATTTCTGGCACATCATATGGATGAAGTTTCTTCAATTCTTTTCTTAGTACAGATTGATTTTTTTTAGTAGTTTTGAAAAGTGCAAGATATTCATCTCGGTTTTCAATTTTTTCCTCCCAAGTGTAAACAGACGAAATTTTTGTGATATTGACACATGCAACTAGTTTTTTCTGTACTAATAGTTTAGCAATGCTGGTAACTGATTGTTTACTAGGAAATGTTGATACTATAATCACAGGCTTCACAGTAACCGATAAATTTACGTGAATAAAAAAAGTACCAATCGATTTGGCCCTTGAACTACTTACTGATAATGCAATAATTTACGTCCTGATAGCCTGGGTTGTAATATTAGGTATAGCAAAGGCTCTAAAACTGGAAAAACATGGTTTTAAAATAACTGCCTACAGCCTTACGTACAAAAATACTCAAGTCCAAACAGCACTTTCAAAAATGCTAACTAGAACCAAACGTGGAATTCGGGTTTTTGCAGATGTTAGCGTTGTCGCAGGATTTCTAATGATGGGATTTGCATTCTGGTTTCTGCTGAATAACCTCTCGAACTTTTTTGTAGAACCAACTGAATTTGCAGAGTTAACAGTACTGATACCTGGTGTTACACTAACTTCTGTTTCGGCTATAACGTATTTTCTGCTATCCATTCCAATAGTTCTTGTTATTCATGAAGGTGCTCATGGCATAGCGGCTACTCTAGAAAAAATAAAGATCAAGACTGGAGGTTTTGCAGTTTTTATTGCATTATTCGCTGGGTTCGTAGAGCCGGACGAAAAGGAATTTGATGATGCAAAAAAAATATCAAAGCTTAGGGTCATAGGAGCAGGTGCCACTTCAAATGTAATCTTTGCATTTGCCTTAGGGGCATTATTATTAACAAATCCAATTTTTGCGATGGTTGTACCAGAACCTATCTTGGGATGGTTTTATGAAGCACCTGATGGTGTGCTCATTATTTCAATTATCGAAGACAGCGGTGCTGAAAAGGCAGGTTTACAAAAAGATGATGTGATAACAGGAATAAATGGTGTGGTAGTAGTAACTTTCTTTGATTTACAAAAAATTGATCTGAAACCGGGAGATACTGTTACTGTTACAGTTCAGAGAGATGGACAACAGCTCCAATTGCCTGTAGAGATTATGCCATCACCAGATGATCCCGACAGAGGTCTAATTGGGATCATGAGAGATAATGCAATGTCTTACAAACCAGTTTTCAATTTCATAGAATGGGATCCTCAGATATCGATGTTTCTTCTTTGGTTATGGATGATTTCGTTTTTCATTGGGATCATCAACATGCTTCCCTTACCTATACTGGATGGAGGAAAGTTTCTCTATACTATTATTGAGAAAAATGCTTCGGAACGAAAAATTAATGTAATAATGTGGTCTGTCTATGCTTTTACTTTGATTGTATTTGCTCTCAACATAGCATTATCTTATGTAAAGTCTGGATGGTTTACAATCTAAGGTAACAAAAACAATAAAACTTGATTTACGTTAAAACCTAAATTACTGAAAACTGGTTAGAAAAGATATGATTTGCGACAAATGCCAAAAACAGGCAACTTATTCAAGAAAGTATTCTGGAGAAACCTTGTGTTCTGAATGTTTTTCTAATTCTATTTTACGCAAGGCAGCTAAAACAATCTCAAAGTACAAAATGATTAAAAATAATGAACTTGTTTGCGTTGCTGTTTCTGGTGGAAAAGATTCTCTGGTATTATTAGACGTTTTAAATAAAATGTCAAAAACTCATAATTTTAGACTATTCGCTGTTACAATTGATGAGGGAATCCCCGGATACCGAGATGAGGCACTAAAAATTGTTGAAAACTTTTGTGCACAGCTGAAGATACAACATAAAGTTTTCTCGTACAAAAAACTCTTTGATCTGACATTAGAGGAATCATTAGAACTGAGAAATGATCAGAAACTTTCTTCCTGTTCAATTTGTGGCACATTTAGGCGAAGAGCATTAGATCATGCAGCAAAATCAATTAATGCAGATGTCATTGCAACTGGTCATAACTTAGATGATATCCTTCAAACGTTTATCATAAATACACTTTCTGGAGATACCACAAAAATAGGTTGGATGCACCCAGATACATCTTCAAATAAACTGAGAAAGATTAAACCGTTATCTGAAATCTACGAGTCTGAAATTGTATTTTATGCGTTTACAAATAACCTTCCTTTTCAAACAGAACCATGTCCGCATATGGATGAAGGAATAAGAACGGAAATACGTGAATTTCTGAATTCGCTTGAATCAAACCATAATGGAATAAAAAATAATATGTACAATTCAGTTCTGAAAATTTCCAAATTTGTTAAGAATGCAAATCATAAAGAAAAGCGAAACTGCTCAGTTTGTGGTAATGAATGCACTGGTAATGTTTGTTCTGTGTGTAAGATGATAACACGCTTGACTGGCGAGTGATCATAATTCAAATATAACATCATGTTGAATCATGAACGGTAGTAGGTAGGACTGGGGTGCTAGCCGTGCCCTGTTCTGAAACCGGCTATACGCAGAGGTCAGCAACTGCTGGGTAAATCTCTAGAATGGTGATTCCCACTTGGTGTGCGGAAATGAAATCACGCCGAGGCGGGTGGTTGTAGGACTGGAATTATCCGAAGGGATAATTTCTAAGACCGAACGATTGAAAGGGATCAGGTCCGGGAGGGAGCAGTCCTAAGGTCGAACATTCACGCTTCCTCGTCAACGTGGCGGATCTTGTATGCCTTGAAATGGGGTTATCGATCTAGTCTAGAACCAGCAGAGCTACTACCGTATTTTCTCTTAACAAATTTTAGTATAAAACATCAAATGTTGAAAATTCATTTTTGAATTCTTCATTGCTCACTTCGATATCATCCACACGTGAATTTGCAGGACCGACATGTGTCCATTCAATAACTGAATTGATAGATTTACTATCGCCTTCAAGTACTGCTTCTACACGTCTATCATTTAGATTTCTAACCCAGCCTGATACATTATTCTTTTTAGCAACAACTTTTAGAGCCTGTCTAAAAAAAACTCCTTGTACTTTACCACTAACCAAAACGCGTATACGTTGTTGTTTCATATATATACAAAAATAAAGATGCTAATCAGTTTTAATAAAATAAGATTATTTCTTCCTTTCCTTAATTCTTGCCCTTCCAGTTTTTCTAGCTGCAATACTTCCAACCTTTGCTCCTGGTGGTGCATCACGTGAAACAGTTGAGCTTTGACCAACGTGTTGATGTCTACCTCCACCATGTGGATGATTATATGCTCCCTGTGCTACACCTCTAACAATTGGGTACTTTTGTCCTTTGGATCTAAATCGTCTCCATGCTACTCCAGCACGCATCAATGGTCTATCACCAACACCACCGCCAGACAAAGTTCCTATCATTGCCCTATTTTTTGGATTGAGAGTAGTAAATTTTCCAGAACGAAGTTTTATTGTAACACCCTTATCTTCATGTGAAAACACTGTAGCACTTGTACCAGCAGATTTCATAAAAGAACCGCCGTCCCCAAATTGTTTTTCTACATTGCATACAGTTGTACCGTCAGGAATATTCTGAATGCTTATTACATTACCGTCAGCAATTTTAGATTTTAATCCAAACTGAATATGTGAACCTACCTTAGCACCAAGTACTGCTGGAATAAATGAAGTAGATCCATCATTAAATCTCACTTTAGCCAATGGAACATCTCGACCTCGTTCGTGAACAAGATCAATTATCTCTCCCTCATGATTCTCTGAAAGTTCAAAACTAGGATATTTTGCAGGTGCGACCTTTCCTGTAGCAGATACTCTATACTGCATTCCTCCACGGCCACGTCTTCGAACAAGAGGTCTTTTTCCCAATGTGAAAATTTTTGACCATTCAACAGATTTTAAGCTTCGGATTAAGTAAAATAGAATTAGAGAAATTCAACGACAAAGGTATAAACAATACATAAAAATGGATTAGTTATGAGCGAAAATGAGATCTCTCTCAAAGTTTTGGAGGCATATACACGGGACGTTGGGCGTGGTGTAGCAAGAATTGATTATGATTCTATGGATACGTTAAGTGCATCAACTGGAGATGTTATTGAAGTTAAAGGAAAACGAAGAACTGTTGCAAAATGTTTGCCTCTTTATCCATCTGATGAAGGAAAAGGCATTATCAGAATCGATGGGTTGGGACGAAACAACTCAGGAATTGCAATCGGAGATAGTATTTCGGTAAAAAAGATCAAAGCTGTTGCAGCAGAAAAAATTATTGTAGCACCACTAGAAGCCATACCACCAATTGATGAACGATATCTTGCAGACGCATTAGAAAGTGTGCCTTTGATTAAGGGTGATAATGTAATGGTACCATATTTTGGTGGCAGGCTAACATTTCAGATAATTGGAGTAACACCTAATGCTGATGCTGTACTTGTAACACAAAAAACAGTTTTCACTATAGCTGAAAAGGGTGAGACGTTAAGAGGTGTTCCACAAGTTTCTTATGAAGACATTGGTGGTTTGACTGACGAAATTAAGAAAGTTAGGGAAATGATTGAACTTCCACTACGCCATCCAGAGATATTTGAAAAATTAGGAATAGAAGCACCAAAAGGAGTGTTACTTTATGGACCACCTGGAACAGGAAAGACGTTGTTAGCAAAGGCAGTGGCAAATGAAAGTAATGCACACTTCATTAGTATTTCAGGTCCTGAAATTATGAGCAAGTTCTATGGTGAAAGTGAAGCTAGGTTACGAGAGATATTCAAGGAAGCCAGAGAAAAGGCACCATCAATTGTTTTCATTGATGAAATTGATTCTATAGCTCCTAAACGAGAAGAGGTTACTGGGGAAGTTGAACGAAGAGTTGTATCACAAATGCTTTCACTTATGGATGGATTAGAAGCGAGAGGTAAGGTAATAGTAATTTCAGCAACAAACAGACCAAATGCAATTGATCCAGCATTAAGAAGACCTGGACGGTTTGACAGAGAGATTGAGATCAAGGTTCCTGATAAAAAGGGACGAACTGACATTCTTAATATTCACACACGAAATATGCCATTGGCTGATGATGTAGACATTAAACGTATAGCTTCAGTTAGCCATGGATATGTTGGTGCTGACTTGGAATATTTGTGTAAGGAAGCAGCCATGAAATGTTTACGCAGATTGCTACCTGAGATTAACTTAGATGATGAAAAGATTCCTCCTGAAACACTTGACAAGTTAATTGTTAATGGAGAAGATTACAAAAAAGCGTTGATGGAAGTTACACCGTCTGGCATGAGGGAAGTATATATTGAAAACCCAGATGTACAATGGGCTGATGTTGGTGGTCTAGATGATACTAAGCAAGAACTTCAAGAGGCAATTGAATGGCCAATGAAATATCCTTCGCTCTATGAAAAGTTGGGACATAAAATGCCACATGGTATTTTGCTTCATGGTGCAAGTGGTACGGGAAAAACAATGTTAGCAAAGGCAGTTGCTAGTGAAAGTGAGGCAAATTTTGTTTCTGTACGAGGTCCTGAATTGTTATCAAAGTGGGTAGGAGAATCTGAGAGAGGAATTAGGGAGATTTTCAGAAGAGCAAGACAGTCATCTCCATGTGTAATATTCTTTGATGAGATTGATTCAATAGCACCAATTAGAGGAATGGGTGCAGAGACGCAAGTAACTGAAAGAGTTGTAAGTCAATTATTAACGGAACTAGACGGTATGCAGGATATGCATGGTGTTATAGTACTTGCTGCGACAAACAGGGCAGACATGATTGATCCTGCCTTGCTTAGACCTGGCAGATTTGATAAAATTATACAGATTCCTATGCCAGATAAGGAATCCAGAAAAAAGATTTTGGAGATCAGTACGGAAGATATTCCATTCGAAAAAGATCCTAACAGTCCAGACTATGTGAATTTTGGTAAATTAGCAGAGATAACTGATGGATTTAGCGGTGCAGATGTAGCGGCTATAGCAAATACTGCTGTATCTTTTGTCATTCATGAACACCTAGACAAATATTCAATGGCTGGGATACATACCAAGAAAGATTCAACGACAGAAGAAGAAAAAGTTACCATAGCAAAGCAGGATAAGGAAATTGCAAAAGTTGAAAAATCTGCTGAGAATGCTAAAATTACAATGAAACACTTTGAGGATGCCGTAAAGAAAGTAAGAGAGCAAAAAGACTTGAAGATAACACAGAAAGTTGAACTTTCAGCTTTCAGGTAGTTTTAATAAAATAACTGCTTAAACCACCTCAATGTCAGAAGACCAAGGATATTCTGGGAACGCTCTTGATTGTTTGAAAAAAAATAATGTGAAAGTAGGCGATTCAATCAAGATTACAGCTGATTTGACATACTCTGGGATTTTAATGCCCAGGTATGAGTCGAGTGATGATAAGCACCTAGTAATCAAATTAGGAAGCGGTTACAATGCGGGAATTAATATCGATGAAATTCAAGAAATACAAGTAGTTTCTAGTTCTGAAGTAAAACCTAAGCAGAGTGAAGAAAGAAAAGAGGACCCAACACTTCCCAAAATTTTGCTTCTTTCTACGGGAGGAACCATCGCAAGTAAGGTTGACTATAGAACTGGCGCTGTTACACCTGCACTCAGTGCATCTGATCTTAATGAAGCAGTTCCAGAGCTTGGAAAAATTGCTAATATTGATACGGAAGTTTTGTTCTCAGAATATTCAGAAAATTTACAGCCGGAACACTGGACAAAAATTGCAGAAAAACTTGATTCGCTTGCAAACTCTGATTATAAAGGGATACTGATTGCGCATGGGACAGACACCATGCATTATACATCTTCTTTTTTGTCTTTTGCACTTGCCGGGTTTCCTATTCCCGTTGCACTTGTTGGTTCACAGAGATCATCTGACAGACCGTCATCTGATGCGGCGATAAACCTAATTGCGGCATCAAAGTTTCTTGTTGAATCTAATATCAAGGGTATTTTTCTTGTTATGCACCATAATGATAATGATCAGACTGTTGCATGTCATGCGGGAACCAGGGTTAGAAAAAATCATACTAGTAAGCGTGGAGCGTTTGAGACAATAGGAGGTGACCCAGCGTTCATAGTTACACCAACACTAGAAATTCAGAAAAATATACAAGATGAATTTTTTAAAGATGCAAAATACAACCCAAGGATGAAGATTGACACAAAAGTCGCTCTTGTAAAATATCATCCTGGTTATGACCCGAAGTTAATTGAAAATCTGATACAAACTGGATGCAAGGCAATAATTTTTGAAGGAACTGGACTTGGACATGTTGGACGTACAATGTACGATATGGTAAAGAAGGCAAAGGAGAATGATCTGTTTTTGGGAATGACGTCACAGTGTATCGACGGCAGTGTTAGGATGACAGTCTATGAAAGCGGCAGGGATTTGTTAGAGTTAGGAATCACTCCTCTTGAGAATATGACGCCAGAAACTTCGCTAGTAAAAGCAATGTGGGCCTCAGGAAATTCAAAAAATGCTGATGAGATGAAGTTGTTAATGCTGGAAAATATTGCTTCAGAGTTTTAATTATGACGGAAATTGATTTTCAAAAAATTGGTTTGAAAGTTGGATTAGAGATTCACCAACAGTTAGACACTCATAAAAAATTGTTTTGCAGATGCAGACCGATAGAGAGTGATGAATATACTGAAAAATTCTCTAGAAGTCTAAGAACGGCAAAAAGTGAGCTTGGAGAACTAGATCCAGCTGCATTGTTTGAGAAAGCAAAATCAAAGAAAATCAACTATTATGCAAATTCTCAAAGTAGTTGCCTAGTTGAAAAAGATGATGAACCTCCTCATGATCTAGATCATGATGCAAAGAAGATTTCGTTATTGATTAGCAGTATGCTTGAATCAAAAATTTTTAGCGAGATTCATGTTATGAGAAAGACCGTCATTGATGGCTCTAACACGTCTGGCTTTCAAAGGACCATGCTTGTTTCCCAAGGAGGAAATCTAAAGGTAAATGGAAAAAATATTGGAGTTCAGGCCATTTGTCTTGAGGAGGATGCGGCAAAGCTTCTCAAGGATGAGCGAAACGAAAGAGATTACAGCTTAGATCGTTTGGGTGTGCCATTAGTTGAGATTGCCTTAGAACCTGTCAGCGCTAAACCCTTTGAAGTCAAAGAAATCGCATTGACACTTGGAAGACTGTTAAGAGCAACAAGGATGGTAAAAAGAGGAATTGGCTCCATAAGACAGGATGTAAATATTTCAGTTATGAACAGCGGAGTTGTAGAAGTAAAGGGCGTACAACAATTAGACCAACTAGAAAAAATAATTGGTTACGAAGCCAAAAGGCAACACGGACTAATTCTAATTGCCGAAAAACTCAAAAAACTATCAATAACAATCTCAAACGAGGATGTTTTTGTCATTACTGAAGTTTTCAAAGACTGTGAATCAAAAATAATTCAAAAGGCATTAAAATCAAATGCAAAAATTAATGCGATACGAGTAAGAAATTTTTCAGGAATGTTTGGTTTTGAACCATACAATGGAATTAGATTGGGAAAAGAAATTGGACAGCTTGTAAGATTTTTCGGCATTGGAGGAGTTTTCCATTCGGATGAACTTCCTAATTACGGAATTAATGATTCTGACGTTGATAAGGTAAGAAAACATCTTGAATTGGCAGACGGAGATGGTTTTCTGATTATAGCTGGTGAGGATCCAAAGTTGGATTATGCTATAGATTCTATAATAAAGAGAATTCAAGATGCAGTAAATGGGGTTCCAGCTGAGACTAGAGCTGCTACACAAGACGGTGAAACTGTTTTTCTTAGACCGCGTCCAGGTGCATCAAGAATGTATCCGGAAACCGACATCCCTTCGATTAGTGTAATCCCTGAAGAAGTAAAACTCGCAAGAGAAAACATTCCGAAATCATGGGATGAATCAATCGCTGAAATTCAACAAAAATATAGCCTAAATTCTCAATTGTCGGAACAGATTTTTGATTCGGTATACATGGAACTGTTTGAAAAAATCTGTGAAAATAAAAAAAACTCACCAAATTTTGTGGCCTCAATACTCTGTTCTAGTATAACAAACTTGGAAAGAAAAGGACTTGATGCGATGTTATTGAAACCCGAACATATTATAGAATCATTTGAACTGTTAGCATCTGGTAAAATACCCAAGGAATCACTAGAAATTATTTTTGAAAGCATTATGTCTGGCAAATCAGAAAATGTTTCGATTGCTATGCAAAGTACAGATGTTTCAAGTATGGATGAAGCTGAGTTAAATAGAATTTTAGATAAAATAATTCAAAATAACATGGATCTCGTGAAGGAACGTGGAGAACATGCAGTTGTCACACTAATGGGAATTGCCATGAAAGAAGTGAGAGGGAAAGCTTCCGGAAAAATGGTCAATGATCTTCTGCGCAAAAAGGTCTCAGAATTATAATAAAATGCGGGAAGTGGGATTTGAACCCACGAACTCCTAGGAGATAAGGATCTGAACCTTACGCCGTTGACCAGGCTGGGCGACTCCCGCAACAAGAAAGAAAAAAACATAGAATAAGTTTCTTTTTCGTGTGAGTAAACACAAAATAGTCGAGAGTATGTCTATCAATTTAGTGGAATTTAGAGAGATATATTGCAATGATTGTAAGAAAATGCTTGCCAGATACAATGTAAAATATTACTCAGAGGATATGATTGCTGAGTTAATTCAGACTATCCATGTTGTTCACACTCGTGGTGGACATCATATAAAAATTCATAAAAAAAAATCTGGAAACAGTTAAAATTTAGTTTTAATCAAACGAGTCTTCTAAATCCTTTAACAAATCTTTTTGATGTCTGCTTAGTTTTTTGGGAATATTAACCACCAATCTAACATATTGATCACCTCGGCCTCTAAATCCACGTCCCTGCAATCCTTTTCCTTTAAGTTTGATTATTGTGTTTGGTTGACTGCCAGGTTCCACAGTAATTTTACTGAATCCTTCTAGTGTAGGAACTTCCAAATTTTTTCCTAAGCTTGCATCTGTCATTGATAATTGCGTATCATAAAAAATGTCTCGGCCATCACGCTTGAATTTAGGATGAGGTTGAACGTTAACCCTTATTATTAAATCACCACTGACACCGTCAGGTATTGACTCGCCTTCGCCAGATATCACATAATCACCATTATCTATGCCGGCGGGAAGTTCAAATGATATATGTTTAGTGCCTTTCACTTTTCCTAAATTACATTTTTTACATGGTTTTTCTATCATCATACCCTGTCCGCTGCATTTTCTACATGGCTGAACAGTTACAAAAGTAGAAAATCCCATGTTACGACTTACCCTAACTTGTCCTTGACCGTCACAATCTGAACATTTTGTTTTTGATGTACCAGGAAAACATCCAGAACCATTACACTCAGGACAGTCTACATTTTTTTGTAAATCAAGATCCATTCTTTTTCCGTTAAGCACATCCTCAAGCGAAACAAAAGTTTCATGTAATAGGTCAGAGCCTCTTTGTCTTCCAAAACCGCCAAATCCCTGTCCTCTTCCTCCAAAGAGATTTTCAAAAATAGAACCAACGTCGTCAAAGTTAAATCCGGCTCCTCTGAAAATATCCTCAGTACTGTATCGTCCATCTACGCCAGCATGACCGTGTTGATCATAAAGCTGACGTTTTTTTGTGTCTGATAAAACTGCGTACGCTTCTGAAATTTCCTTGAAATGTTCAGCAGCTTCAGAGGATTTGTTTCTGTCAGGATGAAATTTTAAAGCTAGTTTTCTGTATTGGGACTTGATCTCATTTATTTGAGTATCCTTTGAAATACCTAATACTTCGTAATAATCACGTTTTGCACTCATGTTCTAATCAAACAATTTGTTTTTTGAATTTTATTTAGATTGTTCTTCATCTGGTTTAGATTCAGGTTCTGGTTTAGATTCAGGTTCTGGTTTAGATTCAGGTT
>OFBZ01000082.1_pt1 | contig 12447 bp, 11 predicted proteins | sample 1520731 | NCBI WGS metagenome assembly OFBZ01 (sample SAMEA3696450, study PRJEB22514) | metagenome | biome: water; feature: marine; material: hydrothermal vent | place: Pacific Ocean | collected 2014-08-16 | depth 1514 m
CAAACTACGTGGAGGTAGTATCCAGAAGCTCTTTTGATAAGATACCCTTTAGTTACCTCTGCATTTTCAGGTATCTGATGGAGTCCTAAAACCCTAAATTTTTTCTTTATTCCCTGTATTTTTACCCTGTTCCTGTCTCCCGAAATCTTATAGGTTACTCCATACTGTTTGAGAGGAATTGTCCTAACTTCTGATTTGAATTTGAGCTTACCTACTTTGTTTCCATTCTCTTTGGACTTTTTTAGACTCTTTAGGTCGTCTTTTATCTGGTCGATTATTTCCTGTTTCATCTGGGAGGAGAGTATCTTGATTTCCCTTTTCTCAAAACCGTTGGGAGTTTTGATTTCTACTTCTTTATATTTGTAGTCTTTTATTCTGTTTTCAATGTCTGCTATGACAAAGTTACGCAACCATTTAGCTTCTAAAAAGAGTCTGTCTAACTTTTCAATGTCCTCTTTTGAGAGGTTCTGGAGTTTTAGTTGATAGACTCTGCAGACCTGTGTTTCTCTTCTCTTTTTTGTCTCTTTTAGAGTCTTTTTGATTCTTTCTGCTTTTGCTGTTTTCATAGTATCACTAACCATTAACTAACCTTCAACTAACCACATAATATATTTCTCAATGCTTTTTCTTTCAACAGCTTACGCTGTGCGATTCATCCCTGCTTTGAAAAGCAGGGCTTTCTCGCATAAATTCCCTGTAAAAGTTATTAAAGGAGATTCCTGATGACTACAGTTGTTGAAGAGAAAAATGTTAAAAATGGCGAGAAGGTAAGAGTTCCGGAAAAACTAATTTATGAGATGGTTGATGGTAAGCCTATTTATTACAGGGATTATAGAAAGGTTTTGAATGGTGAACTTCCCTGGGAGGCTGTTGTGGGATCCGGGTATTTGCAGGCAAGGTTAATATGGTTGATACTGAGCTTTCTGGCAAAGAACATGGATACATCCAAATGGGAAATCCTAACCAACGAAGCAGGTTTCCTGTATGCTCCAGGAAACTACAGAGCTCTTGATATCGCAATTTTCAAGAAAGAAAAATTGAAAGATTATGAAAAAGAAAATTACACCGGCTATGTAAAAGTTCCTCCTGAGGTCGTAATTGAAATAGACACAAAAGCAGAAACTGACGAAGTCCTCTCTTACATTAAGGAGAAAATAGAAGACCTTTTGAGTGCTGATGTAAAAAGGATTATCTGGTATTTCACAGATAGTAAGACTGTCATAATTGCAGAACAAGGTAAAGACTGGATAATTTCTGATTGGGATAGGGAAATTGAGATAATTAACAATTTGAAGATAAATGTGCAGAAGCTTTTGGAAAAGTAAAAAGGTATAGGAGGAGCTAATGATTACAGGGAAATTTCCGCAACTGAGGCTTAGAAGATTAAGGAAGAACGAAAACATCAGAAGAATGGTCAGGGAAACCCATCTTTCGGTTGATGACTTTATATATCCTCTCTTCATTGTTGAAGGAGAAGGAGTGAAAGAAGAAATTCCCTCAATGCCCGGACAGTACAGGTATTCAATTGACAGGGTTGTTGAGGAAGTTCAGGAAGTTAAGGAGCTCGGTATTCCAGCCGTGATCCTCTTTGGAATTCCCGGCCATAAGGATGAGCTCGGCTCAGACTCCTATTCAGAGGAAGGAATCATTCAGAGAGCTCTGAGGGCTATAAAGAAAGAAGTACCGGACATGTATGTTATTACAGACGTTTGTTTCTGTGAGTACACATCCCATGGTCACTGCGGCTACTTAGAGTGTCATGGAGAGGCTTGCGACGTTGACAATGATAAAACCTTAGAGCTCCTGAAAAAGCAGGTTGTTTCCCACGCACAGGCTGGGGCTGATATGGTTGCACCTTCCGGGATGATGGATGGAATGATAAAAGCAATTAGAGAAGCCCTCGATTCAGCAGGATTTACCAATATTCCAATAATGTCCTATGCAGCTAAATACGCTTCGGCTTACTATGGTCCCTTCAGGGATGCAGCAAAATCCACTCCCGCCTTTGGAGATAGACGCTCTTATCAGATGGATCCTGCCAACTCTGATGAAGCCCTGAGGGAAGTTGCCCTTGACATTCAGGAAGGTGCAGACATTGTAATGGTCAAGCCTGCCCTCTCCTACATGGACATCATAAGAAGGGTTAAAGAGACATTCAAGTATCCTGTTGCAGCTTACAACGTAAGCGGTGAATACGCAATGGTAAAGGCTGCAGCCATGAGAGGCTGGATAGATGAAAAGAGGATAGTCTTAGAAACACTTCTGTCAATAAAAAGAGCAGGTGCAGACCTCATTCTTACCTACCATGCCAAGGACGCAGCAAGATGGTTAAAAGAAGGTTGAGAGGTTAGGAAAAAACTTGCAATTCCTTCTTTTGAGGAATATAATTCGGCAGCGAAAACCAAAATAAAAGGAGGCGATGCTTAATGGCAACAGTTTACGTCCGCGATGGAGAGCCATTTGAAAAAGCATTAAAGAGGTTCAAGAAGCTCTGCGAAAAGGAAGGAATCCTCACAGAGATCAAGAGAAGAGAGTACTACGAAAAGCCAAGCGAGAAGAGAAAGAGAAAGGCAATGGCTGCAAGAAAGAGACTCATCAAGGCTCTCAAGAAACGCGGTCTCCTTCCACCAAAGGGCAAGAAGAAAAAGTAATAGAGGTAATCAATGGGACTGAAAGCACAGCTCCTTCAAGATATGAAAGAGGCTATGAGAGCCAAGGATAAAGTAAGGCTCTCTACGATTAGAATGATCAATTCTCTCATAAAGAACGCTGAAATTGAGAAGAGAGGAGAGCTTACAGACGACGAGATCATCCAGCTCCTCATGAAGTACGCAAAGCAGAGAAAAGAAGCCATCGAAATGTACGAGAAAGGCGGAAGGCAGGATCTGGTAGAGAAAGAGAAGGCTGAATTGGCTGTAGTTGAGTCTTATCTTCCAAAGCAGATGAGTGAAGAGGAGATAAGAGAACTCGTCAAGGAAGCCATCGAAGCCACAGGGGCTTCTTCACCGAAGGATATCGGAAAAGTGATGCAGCACGTTATGCCTAAGGTTAAAGGTAGAGCTGACGGCTCTGTTGTTAATAAAATTGTTAGAGAGATGCTTGCAAACGGCTAATGATTTTGTATAATAGATATTGGATGGACAATAATCGTGGTACTTCCACTCCTTTGGGTAATTGGAGGGGGTATTTATACTAATGTTCAAAGGAGTGGGGTACCACTTAGAGTTCAATAAAATTCTCAAAGCCACTTCAGAACTCGCAAAAAGCAAGCCAGGTAAATCTGCAACGTTGTCGCTTGTTCCACTTACAAAAAGAGAAGATGTCGAACGAAATCTCCAGATAACAGATACTCTGGTTAAACTTTTATCGGAAAAACAACTTCCTTTAGAATCTTTTCCCGATATCTCAAAAACGATAAATAAACTTTCTGCTGAAGGTGTTATTTTAAGTGTTGAAGAGCTTGTATCGATTTTAAAAGTTATAAGACAATCCTCAATTCTGAAGAATTTCTTCTCCAATCTGGATGAGCGGTTTTCACGGATCAAATACTTCGGGGAAAGACTTTCTAAATTTGAAGGGTTGAGAGAAATCCTTGAAAGGTCGATAGACGATACAGGAGAGATCCTTGATACCGCTTCACCAAGGCTCAAAAGCATAAGGAAAAACATCAGAGTAACCGCCTCACGGATAAGAGAAAAGTTAGAATCTCTGGTAAACCGCTACGAAGACCTCTGTCCAGACAGGATAGTAACCGAAAGGGAAGGGCGTTACGTTATCTTGGTAAAACCTCATTTCAGGAAGAAATTCTCAGGAATAGTCCATGATAGATCTTCATCGGGTCAGACACTTTACGTTGAACCAGCTTCTGTCATTGAAGATAACAATAGATTGAGGGAGCTAAAAGCTGAAGAAAAAGAAGAGATAAAGAAGATTTTGATTGAACTCTCCTGGAGAGTGAGTGAAAGGAGAGTGGAACTACTGACGAGTTTCAGAACCCTCATTGAGCTTGACAGGCGCTATGCAACTGCACTTCTATCTCTGAAACTGAAAGGCACTCTTCCTGAGTTCTCTGAAGAGATAGACCTAAAAGAGGCAAAGCACCCTCTAATACTCCTTTCCGAAAAAGAAGTGGTTCCCGTTGATATAAAGCTAAGGAATGGACTTGTTATAACGGGTCCCAACACAGGCGGAAAAACAGTTACCCTTAAAACCGTTGGGCTTCTATCAATGATGGCACAGTCCGGGTTCCTCATTCCTGTCACGGAAGGAAGCAAACTGAGACTTTTTAAGAAGTGGATGGCAGATATTGGCGACGAACAGAGCATTGAACAGAGCCTTTCAACTTTCAGTGCTCACGTCAAAAACATCTCTGAAATTCTAAGGGAAGCTGATAGGGATTCCCTTGTTCTTCTTGACGAGTTAGGAGCTGGAACAGACCCGATAGAGGGTTCAACCCTTGCAATCGGAATCCTCAAATATTTAAAAGGAAAGAAAGCAAAGGTTATAGCAACAACCCACTTCACGCCTGTTAAACTCTTTGCCTACAAGGATGATTACTACGATGTTGCCTCAGTAATGTTTGATGAAGAAACCTTAAAGCCCCTCTACAAACTTGCCTACGGGATAATCGGAAGAAGTTACGCCCTTGAAATTGCAAGAAGGTACGGAATGCCTGAGGAGGTTATTGAAACTGCAAAGTCTCTCATGACGGCAGAGGACAGGCTTGCCGAAGAGATAATAGCTGCACTTGAGAAGGAATACAGAAAACTGACAGAAGAAAAAGAAGCCGTTGAAAAGCTAAAAGAGGCATTGAAGAAAAAAGAGGAGGAGCTCCAGAAGAGAGAAAAGGAACTCAAAGAAAAATCGGCAAGAGAAATTGAAAAATTCATAGAAGAATTAAAGAAAAAGAGCGAAGAAGTCTTCAAAAAGGCAAAATCTGAAAAAGCAAGACAGGAAATAAGGCAGATTGTAATTACCGCAAAGAACAGAGCTGAAGCCCTCACAGAAATCAGAGAGGTAAGAGAAGTCAAACCCGGTGATACTGTAAAGCTTCTCAAATCTGGAAGGAAAGGAAAAGTCCTTGAAGTCGATAAAGAGAGAAAAGTGGCAAAGGTTCTGGTTGGTGGCTTGAAGGTTGACGTTAAGCTTTCCCAGATTGAGCCAGTTGAAGAGACAGTAAAGCAGGAGGAGATTGTAAAGGTCAACGTGAAGAAACCATCAACGTTTTTCCCTGAGCTTAAGCTCCTTGGAATGAGAGGAGAAGAAGCTTTAGCAGCGGTTGAACAGTTCTTAGACAATGCAAACCTTGTTGGAATAAAGAGGGTCAAAATAGTCCACGGCTATGGAACAGGAATCCTGAAAAGACTTGTAAGAGAATATCTAAAAGAGTCTCCTTACGTCAAAAGCTTCAGACCTGGAAAAATTGAGGAGGGTGGAGACGGCGTAACAGTTGTAGAACTGAAATGATTAAAATATCAGGCAAAATCAAGCCTGTTTTAACTATAAAATTTTACGGTTAACCTCCAAAAACTTCTTCAGCAACCCTGAACATTACGTCATCTCTAACTTTAGCATAGCGAGCTGTTGTATTGGGTGAAGCATGTCCAAGGAATGCCTGAATAACCCTGATGTCCACTCCTTTATCAACTAAGATTGTTGCAAAGGTATGGCGGAGCTTGTGGGGATGAAGTTTCACCCCACTCTTTTCCTGAATTTTGTTAAAGATATACTTTGCTCCTTGATAGGTTAATGGGAAAAGGGTATCACCTTCAAGTTTCTTTGTGTAATCCTCTAACTCTTTTGAGAACTTCTCAGGCAATGGTATAAACCTTTCTTTGCCTCCTTTGCCGATAACTCTTAGCACTTTTCTGTCTTTTACTTTAACAAGACTTTCTTTTGTAAGAGAAAGGAGCTCTGATATTCTCAAGCCGCAATAAAGAATAGTTTTGATCATTAAATAGTCCCGGTAAGAACGCTCCATTGCAGTTGATAGAACTTTTTCTATTTCTTCATTGGTTAAGGCTTCTGGAACTTTTTGTTTGACTTTTCTGATTCTGAGTGATGGCTTTACCGGATTGTTTCTGATTATTTCCATGTCAACAAGAAAATTAAAAAACGTATTAAGGGCAGAGATTCTACGGTTTATAAGAGATGGGCTGCATTCCATAGATGTCCTAAAGATCATTATGTCAGCAGTTCTAATAAATTCAACCTCCTTATCACCGACTATCTTTTTGAATAGCTCCAAGTCATTCCTGTACTCTTTTAGTGTTCTTTCTGAAAGCTCTTTTGACTTAAACTTGAGGAAGAGCTCTATTGCCTGACTCAACTCCATTTTATTACCCTTAAAATTTTATGGTTAATTTTAACTACATCAATATATTTCCCCTATTTTGATTTCAGTGGTATGATGTACTATAGCAAGTGAATTTGGGCAAATATATTGACGTTTTGCTTTTTTCCTCATTTTCCTGATGCATCCTGCCACTCCTATTAATCCCCGTTCTTTTACCGTTCTATTTTACCCATTACTATAACAAATAGCAATTCGTTATAGTCAGTCAATCCTCTATTTTACCTGAACTTTGTGGAACACAAAGCACTGAAAAGATTAGATGGTTAGTTTGGATTAGTGTTGGTTAGTTGGTTTTATTAAAATTGCAGATACAGCTTTTTGTCGTCAGGCTTATATTTATAGGCTGTGTGAGGTATCAATGAGAAGAACTCTAAGCTTGTTCCTTATGGTTATTCTGACTACTGGGAGTTCATTCGGTCTAACAATCTCAGAGCTCAAATCTCTTATAGATAAAAATTCTCTTGATCTATCCATTGGAAGAGTTTCTGTAGAGAAATCAGAGTTACTTGAAAAATCAACCTTTCGATCCTATTTCCCGAAAGTTTCGTTAACTGGAGAGTTTGACGAGTTTTATCCTTACACGAGCTTTTCTTCAAAGTCCTGGAATCAGCAATACAGCCTTGGAGTTTCAATCACTGCTAATCCACTGAATCTTCAGAGAAATCTTCAGTTGAAGGTTGATAGGTATTCTATTGATGTGAACAGAGAGCAGTTAGAAAAGACCAGGTTAAATCTTTATTATCAGGGAATTAACTACCTGTTGAAGTTGAAAGCATTAGAAAGAATAATAGAAATAAGAAAGGAGCTCCTGAAAAACAGTGAAAAGATACTTGATGTATCAGAAGAGAAGTATAAAAAAGGGCTGGTTCTTATTACAGATGTTCTTAAGTCCAGAGCAAATGTTGAGAATGCACGAAGTTCCCTGAGGAAAGCAGAAAGAGATTACAACCAGACGTTCAACAACCTGAATGAACTTGTTAACTTTTCACTTTCAGAAAATGAAAAGCCGGAAGTGGAGCTCTTTGAAACGGTAGAACTTCCAGAAGTTGAAAAACTTGTCAAAAGAGCTCTTTCAAACAGACCAGAGATTTGTGCCTTGCGGAAAGAGATAGAAGTCGCTAAGTTGAGTGTCAAAATCCAGCAAAAGACTCTCTCTCCACAGCTTAACCTTTCGGCTTCCTACACAAGGAGTGATACTAAAATTTTTCCAGAGAACAATAACTACCAGTTTTCTGCTGTTTTGAACTTTCCAGTTTTTGACAGCGGCGTAACGAAGTTTAAATCTCTTGCGGCGGAGAAAGATCTGGTTTCAAAGGAGATTTCTCTAAAGAAGCAGGAAAATGCCATTAAAAGGGAGGTTTTAAACGCCGTTGAGTCAGTAAATTCTGCCTTAGAAGAAGTTAAATCCTCAAAATCCTTCCTTGAGTATTCAAAGAGAGCTTATGAGAGAACTTTCAATGAGTATAAGTTGGGTGTTTCAGATATCGTTGCTCTGCTTCAGGCGTTTGATAACCTGAAAAATGCGCAAGAAAGCTATATAAATTCTCTTCTTAGTCTGAGTAGTGCATACTATGAGTTAAAAAGAGCAACTGGAGAGCTCCTGTCTGGAGGTAGAAAGTGAAAAAAATAATAGTCCTTTTAGCTATCGTTTTCCTGATTGGTGGATTTTTCTTCATTAAATCGCGGAAAAAGGTTGAACTTGTTCCTGTTCAAACTGTGGAGGTAAAAAAGGGAGAGGTTAAAAACGTCATAGATGCCACTGGAATAATAAAACCGCAGGTTGGCGGAGAAGTTAAGGTCGGTGCAAGAATCTCTGGAACCGTTGTAAAGGAAAACGTAAGAGTTGGCGACTACGTGAAGAAAGGGGATCTGATTGCTGTAATTGACAACAGAGAGCTGAAAGAGGAGCTGGAAAAGGCAAAGGTGCGCCTTGAAGAGGTGAAGAGAACCTATCCAGAAAAGATAAAAGCCCAGGAGATGAAGCTGAAATCTGCCCTTGCTTCACTTAGAGCAGCAGAAGCAAAACTAAAGGCAGAAAAAGAGAATTACAGCTTGAAGAAGTGGGAGTATGAGAGACAGGAAAGCCTTTTCAAAATTGGCTACACAACAGAACAGAAGCTGAAGCAGGCTAAGGCTGAGTTTGAACAGGCAAGAAGTTCCCTCAAGGCTGCTGAAGAGAATCTGAAGAAGGCAGAGCTTGACGTTAAGATTGAGAAGAGAAACTTAAAAGAACTAAAAGCGAAGTATAAATCTGACCTTGAAACAGCTAAAGCAGCCCTGAAGCAGGCAGAGATCAGGTACTCCTATTCCTACATCTACGCTCCAAAAAGCGGAATCATCTCCTTCGTTTCGACTCAGGAAGGAGAAACTGTCGTTGCAGGGCTTAACGCCCCTGAGTTTGTAACAATCCTTGATCCCGAGAAATTAGAGAACTGGATATATGTTGACGAGACTGAGATTGGAAAGGTGAAAAAGGGAATGGAAGTCGAATTTACAGTTGATACCTACAGAGATAAAGTCTTTAGAGGAAAGGTTGAGGAAATCTATCCAAAACCCAAAGTCCTCAATAACGTTGTCTATTACATAGTTGTGGCGAGAGGGTTTAAAGATGTAAAACTTTTGAGACCTGAAATGACAACCCACAACTCAATAATAGTCGGAATCAAAAAGAATGTTCTTATTGTTCCAAACGCTGCTGTTAAATGGAAGAATGGAAAGTACATAGTTTATAAGGTTGTTGGCAAAAAAGTTGTTGAAACCCCTGTTAAGGTTGGCTGGAGCGACGATCAGTTTACAGAGGTAATAGAGGGCTTAAAAGAAGGAGACGTTGTAGCACTGAAGGTAGCAAGGAAGTAAAAATGGCATTAATAGAGCTCAGGAACATAAGAAAAGTTTTTAAACAGGGTGACCTTGAGACAGAAGTTTTAAAAGGAATAGATCTTAAAATTGAGAAGGGTGAGTTTGTTGCCATAATGGGACCTTCTGGTTCTGGAAAGTCAACTCTCATGTATATCCTTGGTTGCCTTGATAGACCGACCTCTGGAGAGTATTACCTTGATGGTGAAAACGTTTTAGGGCTTTCAGACGATGAGCTTTCCAGAATAAGGGGTAAATATGTCGGCTTTGTGTTTCAAGCTTTCTACCTCGTTCCATACCTTTCCGTTCTTGATAATGTGATTCTGCCTGTTGAGTATCTTGATTCCAGGTACAGGAAGGAGCTCTTTAAAGATAAATCCCCCGAAGAAAAGGGAAAAGAAATCCTTGAAAGGCTTGGGATGGCAGAGAGGATAAACTTTAAACCAGACCAGCTTTCTGGAGGACAAAAGCAGAGGACAGCAATTGCACGAGCTCTAATAAACTCACCTGAGATTATCCTTGCAGATGAACCAACAGGACAGCTTGATACAGAGTCTGGAAGGGCAGTTATGGAGATATTTACAGAGCTAAACAGAGAAGGTAAGACTATTGTAGTTGTAACCCATGATCCAGCAGTTGCTTCCTATGCAAACAGGATTATAAAAATTAAGGACGGAAGAATAGAGTAAAAATGCTGAGGCTGTTTCTAAAAGATCTTCTATCTTCTTTAATCTACAATAAGCTAAGAACATTTTTTGCACTTTTGGGAATTGTTTTTGGTGTCTCTTCTGTTGTTCTAATCGTTTCTGCCATTGAAGGGAGCAATCTCCAGGCAAACAAGGTTATAAAAAAGCTGGGTCCCGATTCCGTTTTTATCATTTCGGGTGCTATCGGGAAAGGTCCCCGTGGAAGGACAAAAAACCTTAAGCTTTCAGATGTTAAAGAAATCTCAAGACTGGAAGGTATTTTTGCCCTCACTTATGGAATTGTAAAGCCTATGATGATTTCAAATATCCAGATGCCTAAGTTCTCTGCTGTTTTTGGAGTCGGAGAGGACTGGCTTCTTTCCTGGAATTACAGGATTGAAATTGGTAGAGGCTTTACTGAAGACGACTTTAGAAGTCTCAGAAAGGTTGCGGTTGTAGGGCATGACGTCAGCGATTTTTTCTATCCTGGACAGAATCCGATAGGAAAGATCATTCTGATCGGAAAAACACCGTTCAAGATAATTGGTGTTTATAAAAAGAAAGGAAAAACTCCCAACGGACACAACCTTGATAACAGGGTTTTCATTCCTTACAGAGTCTTTGATAAGGTGGTGGAGAAAACATTTAACAGGGTGTCTGTTATTAGATTCAGGGTTCTCGACCTTTCTCAATATGATGAAATAGTTAAAGAGACAAGAGAAATCTTGTTGAAAAACCACAAGCCTGATGAATTTACAATAATAACTCCTGTTGTTGTTAAGAAGTTTCTCTCAATGCTCTCTGCAAGCTTTGCTCTCTTTCTGGGAATAGCTTCAACCACAGCACTTGTTGTTGGTGGATTTGTCCTTTCATCCATCTTCTACATTAACGTTCACGTAAGACAGTGGGAGATTGGTTTGAGAAGGGCAGCAGGAGCAACTAAGAAAGCAGTACTTATTAGAATTCTCCTTGAAAGCCTTCTTATATCAGTATTTGCAGTAGTTCTGGGAAGCCTTATCGGTTATGGAGCTGTTCACTACATACTACCACTTCTTAACGTTCCAGAAGTCTATCCAGTAAAAGCTTTTGTTGTTGCAACCATTTTCTCAGTTTTTGTGGGACTTCTTGCAGCTTACTTCCCAGCCAGAAAGGCTTCTCTTTTGGAGCCTGTTAAAGCTTTGAGAACAAAGGTGTAAGATGGGTGCTGTTAAGTCTCTTGTTTCTTACTTTAAAGAGAACAAAAAGAGAATGATACTCTCAAGTATAGGTATAGCAATTGGTGTCTTTTCCCTTACCCTTATGATGGGTATTACAGGGGCTATGAAACAGCAGGTTTTAAAGGCTCTTGGAACTCTTGGTTCTAACGTCATAGTTGTAATTCCAGGAGATGTGAAAAACCTTGGAGGAAGGACGATTCAGCTCTCTTTCTACCCAACTTTAACTTTGAAAGATGCTAAAGCTATTTCCGAAAAGTGTCCTTCTGTTAGAGAGGTTTCTCCCTATAAACAGGTAAATCCAAACGTTCACTACGGTGGAAAGTCGGTAGAGGCAGACGTTTTTGGGGTAACTCCTGAATATGAAAAGATTGCAGACTACCATCCTGTATGTGGTAGATTTTTGACAGAAGAAGATGTGGAAGGAATCTCGCAAACTGCTGTTATAGGAATGGATGTGGCGGAGGAGCTCTACGGTGAGACCTGTCCTGTTGGAAAAACAATCTATCTTTTTAATGCTCCCTACAGAATTGTTGGAGTTATGGAGAGAAGAGGAACAGACTTGAGTGGAGAAAATCTTGATGAAAGAGTTTACATTCCGATAACCTCTGCTACTAAGAGGATTTCAAACGTTGACTACATTGATGGAATCTATATTCTTCCTGTTTCTCCTAATCTTATTCCTGAAACGATAAAAGAAGTTAAAGAACTTCTGCTCAAAAGACATGGAAAAAAAGATTTCACAATAAGTAGATATGAAGATATAGCAAATACAAAGAAGCAGGCAATGGAGATATTTTCAAAGCTATCAATAATCGTTGCGGTTATAGCGTTCAGCGTTGGAACTCTTGGAATATTGGCTGTCATGACACTCTCTGTTTATGAAAGGTTGATTGAGATTGGAATCAGAAGAGCCTTTGGCGCTACAAGATTTGACATTTTTAAACAGTTTCTCATTGAATCAACTATTCTATCCCTTACAGGAGCTATATCCGGGATAGTTATTGCCATTTTAATTGTTGTTTTGATATCGAAAATGGCGGGATGGATAGTCTATGTGCCTGTTAAAGGGGCGATGATTTCATCTGTCCTTTCTGTTTTGATAGGTCTGGTTTCAGGTATTTATCCGGCTCTGCGAGCAACCTCTTTTGATCCTAAGGAGATTTTGAAAGATTCTTAGAGCATTTTACATCTACTGTTTTCTGCATATTTATATACCTCTGTTATCCACACGATTTCCCGTTTTTCAATAGCTGAATCATCGGTTAAGAGTTCATCTATCTTTTTAAATCCTTCTAATTCAAATGCCTTTAAAACTTCAGTAGGTTTTATAGTT
>OFBZ01000083.1_pt1 | contig 12379 bp, 8 predicted proteins | sample 1520731 | NCBI WGS metagenome assembly OFBZ01 (sample SAMEA3696450, study PRJEB22514) | metagenome | biome: water; feature: marine; material: hydrothermal vent | place: Pacific Ocean | collected 2014-08-16 | depth 1514 m
CACCATCGCCTTTCTGATTTCGCAGAAGTTCTTCCTGAGCTCCTCAAGGATTTCTGGAGAGAGTTTTAGCTCAACAACACTCTCAAAGATCTCTTTCATTATGGCTTCAGGAATTTCTTTTAACCTTTCATCAACCGTCTTATCGTCACTTCCCCAGGGATTGTAGGTCTTATCCCAGTTGTGATATTTAGCTATGTAGTTTGCAAGCCTTACAGTTACCCTGTTTTCTTCAAGGGCAACCTCTCTTAGTTCTTCAATCATTGAGCCGAACTTCTTTTGCCAGAACGGGGAATACGTGAGGGTGCAAAGATAATCTGAACGCTTCTTGAGATCCGTAAGCTGCTCAGCTGTTTCAACCTCAAGCATTTCATCTCTGATGATACAGTTGATGCGGCGGATGTCTTCAGGACATTCTACTTTTCCGTAAATCCTTCCCATGACTCCCTCCCGGAAATTGGATTAAAAGGAGGCAGAGCCTCCGATTTTTAGTTAAGTTTTTCAAGAGCTTCAAGAATTAAGAGACCAGCCTCGTTTATGCTGCTCTTTCCAATAAGGTTTGAAGCTCTAAGGACTATGAGCTCCTTCTCAAAAGTATCTGGATCAAGACCGGAAAGTTTCATAGCATCTGCAAAGTTCTTTGGAAGAACCCTTACCTTTTTCTCTTTCTCGTAGAGAGTTCCCACTTTTCTCAGTGCTTCAAGGACTCTTACTGCAAGAGGTGTAATTGGATTTGCAAAGCCCTCTGGAGTTCCGGAAAGGGCACGCTTGATTAACTTTCCAGCTTCTGTAAGGATGATGGCTTCGTTCTGAAGGATGTCTATGTAACCGCGAGCCTCAAGCTTGTTGAGAGCATACTCAACTTCCTCTTTCCAGGTTTCGTCAAACTGCTCGTAAACATCTTTAATGAAGAAACCTTTCTCTGGTAGTTTGTGAAGAACTTGAAGCTCAAACCTTGTGATGTGTGGAAGCCTTCCAATCTGGTATGCCATTTCTGCGTACATCTTTCCAGCTTCCGTTGCCTCACCACCACCGATGAGCTGGGCATCAACTCCTTTCTTGTACCAGTCAACGTTTGGAGATGCAAACTCTTTATTTGCAATTGTGATAGCCTTAACTGCAACGGCTGGAATTTCTCTCATTCCTCTTGTTTCCATATCCTCAAGAACTTTCTTACCGTACTCTGTCAGGTAGTGGACTCTCTTCCCTTCCTTCTCCTCGGCACGGATTAGGTTGAAAGATTCAAGCGTGTAAAGGGACTCTTGGATGATGTCATACATCTTTTCATACCACTTATTGCCCTTTTCGTAAAAGCTCTTAAAGAGCTCCTCAACCGTCTTAACTTCGGCAAACCTGTTTTTAATCTCCTCCTTCTTCTGATAACCCAGGTCCTGATAGAGTCTTCTACCGTAATGTTCAAGGAGATGTTTATACTCTTTGGCAGGTTTGTAGAACATGTAGTGTACAAGTTCATCAACCGTAGGCATTACACTTGGATCGCTTTCGTGGTGTTTCCATACCTCCTGAATAGCCTTGAGGAGCTCTGCATCTAAGATTTCAACGTTAATGGATTTAACAGGCTTAAAGCTTCTCTCCTTCCAGATCCTGTAAGCCTCAAGGAGGTGTTCGCCAGCCGGAAGGATTTCACCGTCACCATCAATGTAAGCAAGTGCCATAAGGACTTCTTTCTCTTCGTCTGTAAGGGCTTCAACCCCCTCATCAACAACCTTAGCAAGTGAATCCATGATGTCTTCAGAGATTACTGTCTCATAGCTTGGAGCAAGGTATTCGCAGGCTTTCTTAATCTCCTGACCGAGAGCCGTAAGAGCATAAACGTCAGAAGTCGGAACAGAAAATGCAAGAAGCCTCATAGCTCCCATGAGAAGCGGGAATCGTTCACCTGCTGGAAGCATTGAAGACTCTGCAGGTCCTGCTGGCATGTTCTTTATGTACTGGTAGAGTCCTCTATCTATTATCAATCTTGGGTGAGCGTTTCTGAAGATTTCATAGATATCCTTGGCGTATTTGTTAATTACCTTTAACGTTCCTTTCTTCTCAACTTTTCTCTCTTCAATAAATCCTCTCTTTTCCAGCTCTTCTTCTGTAAGTGGACCAGGAATGTCCTCGTTCTCGATAGCTGTCTCAATCATCATAATAACTTCAGAACCAAGCCATCTAAATCCCTCATCCCACTTTGATGGGTGTTCAATGAGTCCCTTTTGAACCATCTCATCAAGAGTATTTGCAAGAGCTCTTCCCCAGTATGTAAGTGAGTATTCTAAAGGTCTCTCCATCCTTAGAAGGTTCATTCTTTCAAGCTCAATGAACGGTGGCTCTTCAGACTTTAGTTTTCCTTCCCTAACTCTCAGAAGTGCCAGCGCGTGTTCTTTTCTAATTATCATCTCTCCCTCCTTTTTTCTAATTTATTTCTAAAATTTAAATTATGTCAAACGTCTTTTTAAGTCAACTAAAAGGCTTTTTTATCGGGAGGATTAAGAATTGTCCTTGGATGGCTTGAATCATAAAATTCCTTTATGATTTAAGGGAAGACAACCCTTTAAACGAGGATACAACCCGATGATAAAAAGACTGTCTTCTGAAGTTATTTCAAAAATTGCTTCCGGTCAAATAGCTTCTTCACCTTCTAACGTTCTAAAGGAACTGATAGAAAACGCTCTTGACGCTAAAGCCAGAGAAATTTCAATAAAGATAAAAGACCCGTTCAACTTCAAAGTCATAGACAACGGAAATGGCATTCCCTATAAAGAGTTACCCCTTACTGTAGAAAGGTTTACAACAAGCAAAATAGAAAGTCTCGACGATCTGTTAAAAATCAACTCTTACGGCTTTAGAGGAGAAGCTCTCCACGCAATTTCTCAGGTATCCCACCTTACAATCAAATCAAGGTTTTATAGGGAAAGTACTGGTGGAAAGCTTGAAGTAAAAGCAGGGAAAGTTCTCTCCACCTGTCCCATTCCTTTTTCGCAAGGAACTTCAGTCTCTGTAAACTTTCTCTATTTTAATGTCCCTGTAAGAAAGAAAAGCTTCAACTCAAGAGAGAAACAGAACATGATTAAAGTAATTAAGACATTTGCACTCTGCAGACCTGATGTAACCTTCAAAGTGAATGATACAGGTTACTTTGCTACATCCTTAGAGGAGAGAATTAAACAGCTATTTGGAAAAGAAATAAACTTCAAAAAACTTTCATCAGATAGATTCAACATTCTCTATTCAAGCGAAAGTGAAGAAGAAAGAAGAATAATAGGCCATATCTTCGTTAACAGAAGACCAGTATCACTTCCTGAAATAGAAAAGTTGTTAGATGAACTGAGAATCAAAAACTATATCCTGTTCATAGATGTTGATCCCCAGGAAGTTGATGTTAACGTCACACCAACCAAAGACAGAGTGATACTGAAGGATAACTCAATAGCTGAAGAGATACGGAAATTCCTCTATCCAAAAACAACACTTCCTGCAATATCTGTTCTACGGGAAAGAAAGGAAATCAACTACGAAACCTCTATAGAACTCTTAGGAACTGATGGCACAGTAATCATTGGTCACGATAGAGAATACTATTACTTCTTTGATCAACACCTGATCCATGAGAGAATAAACTATGAAGAGCTTATAAATCGGCTCTTTTCAAAAGAAATTCCCTTACAGGAGCTTATTCCTCCTTTAGAAATAAAAGCTTCTTCTGAAGCAAAGGAGAAGCTTAGAAAATTTGGAGTAGAGTTTGAACAATCGGGAGAAAACCTTTTAGTTCGTGCAATTCCGGAAATTCTGTCTATTGAAGACATAAAGAATATAATAGATGGAGTAGCTCTTGAATCTGTAGCAGCAGTAGCTTGTAGAAAGGCAATAAAAGCTGGGTACAGACCCTTAGACTTTAACGATTTGAAAGAACTATTTGAAAGGTATCTGAAATGTCAGGAGAGGGGAACCTGTCCCCACGGGAGACCAATCTACTACAGGATAAAGAAAACCAGAATAATGAGGAAACTGGGAAGAAGCTAAAGCAGGAGATAATTGCAGGATTTACAACCTTCTTTACAATGTCTTACATCCTAATTGTCAACCCTATCATTCTCTCAGCAGCTGGCATACCAAAGGAAGGGGTAATTTTTGCCACCGCCGTTTCAGCTGCAATTGCCACTTTTATAATGGGAGTTTATGCGGGACTCCCCTTTGCCTTAGCTCCTGGAATGGGACTGAACGCCTATTTCGCCTATACAGTCTGTGGACAGATGGGAATTTCATGGCAAACAGCCCTTACTGCCGTTTTTCTGGAAGGTGTAGTTTTTCTAATAATGGCGCTTTTTGGAGCAAGAAAAGCAATATTTAAGGCAATTCCTCCTTCCTTAGCATATGGAATCTCTTCAGGAATTGGTCTTTTCATTGCACTTATAGGATTTAAAAATAGTGGTATTATCACTTACGACCCAAACACCCTTCTAAAACTTGGCAACATAAAAAGCTTTGAGTCGGTTGTAACCATTTTGTCTTTCATTCTCATTGCAGTTCTGGTAAAGAAGAAAGTTTCAGGAAGTCTCTTAATTGGAATTATCTTCTCCTCTCTCCTTGCAATCATTTCTGGAAAAGCAATTTTCCCTGAATCCTTCTTTGGTTTTCCAGAACCGTCTGCTGCCTTTCAGCTTGACTTTCACTCAATCTTTTCCGGAGCTATTGTTCCCGTAATCCTTACGTTCCTTCTGGTTGACATCTTCGATACAGTCGGAACTCTATCTGGACTCTGCGCAAGACTTGGAATCCCGTTGTCCGATAAGAAAATTGGAAGAGCCCTCACAGCCGATGCCGCAGGAACAACAGTAGGAGGATTACTTGGAACCTCCACAGTCACAACATACATAGAAAGTGCCAGCGGCGTTGCATCTGGTGGAAGAACGGGAATAACAGCAGTAACTGTTTCAGTCCTATTTCTGATTTCTCTTTTTCTCTATCCTCTTATCTCTGCCGTTCCAGGATTCGCCACCTCCTCCGCTCTGATATACGTTGGAGCATTCATGATGGCATCCTTAAAGAAGATAGACTGGAATGACCCATCGGAGGCTCTTCCTGCATTTGTTACTCTCTCAGCAATTCCGTTTACGTTTAGCATCTCCGATGGAATGGGTCTTGGATTTATAACCTATACAACCATTAAACTGATAAGCGGAAGATTGCAGGATTTGTCCCCTCTCCTCATTTTGATTACTGCTATATTCCTCGCTAAGTTCTTCCTATAAACAAATCTTTAACTATTCTTTATCATCTTTCACCCACGGGAAGCAAGGAATCTTCCAATATCTGCTCTTGTGATTATCCCTACGAGCTTCATACTTGAAAGGTCCTCCACAACGGGAGCTCTTCCAAATCCCCTGCTTATGAACTTGTCAAGTGTATCAAAAAGCGTTGTGTCTGGAGTTACACATTCAGGATTTTTCGTCATAACTTCGCTAACTTTCACAACTTTCCTTTTATCTCTATCAACCTTTAAAACATCTGAACTTGTTATCAAACCAACAACTGTTTCGTTAAGAACAACAGGTATGCCTGATATAAAACTTTTCTCCATTATCTTCTGAGCCTTTGAAACTGTATCATCTGGAGAAATGGTAATCACAGGAGATGTCATAACGTCTTTAACCTTAACGTTCTGGAGAATAAATGCTTTGTACTCATCCATGTGAGCGGGAGAATCGATCCTTTTTTTCACCTGGCTGGGGAATATGCTTCTCTCCCCTGAGAGGGCATGGGCAATCGATACGGAAATAATGGAAGGAACGAGAAGTTCATAACCTCCTGTCATTTCAGCTACGAGAACTATAGTTGAAAGGGGAGCTTTTGCAGTGGCTGCAAACGTTGATATCATTCCGACAATTGTCATTGATGGAAGGTCAAAGAAATCCTTTCCCATTGCTGAACTGAGCACGAAATAGACAGAAGCACCGGTAAGACCGCCGATAACAAGAGAGGGACCAAAAACTCCACCCGACCCTCCGGAGCCGAGCGTAAACGATAGAGCAAGCATTACAAGGAAAATACCTGTTATCACCATGTTGGGAGTCAGGTAACTGAAATCTCTGTTGAGAAGCATCTGAATCCAGCCATAAGCGTTACCCAGGGCAAGGGGATTAATCATTCCAATTGTTCCCGCAATAAAACCACCAAGAGCGGGTTTTAGAATGGGGTGAATATTCAACCTTTTAAAGTAATTGCCAACTTCAAAGAAAGTGATAATGAGAACATAAGCCACAAAGGCACTAATAACTCCTAAGAGGATATATCCACTTAGAGTCCTGATGGAAAGTCCTCTGAAGGGAGGAATGTCCGTATAAAAGAGAGGTTGAAATCCAAGGAAAATACCGGAAACTATGTAGGAAACTACAGAAGCGACGAAGCTGGGAAGGAGAGCTTCAACCTCAAAATCTTCCTTGTAAAATACTTCAGAACTTATAATGGCACCTGCGAGAGGAGCTTTAAAGACTGCTGATATTCCTGAACCAAGTCCTGTTGCAAGGGCAATGTTCTTCTCCTTTTCATTCAGCTTGAACAGATTAGAGATAGTAACCCCTATGCTTGCTCCGATGAGAGCTATTGGACCTTCTTTCCCCGAAACTCCTCCAGAACCTATTGTCACTGCTGACGTTACAAGTTTTGAAACAGCAGTCTTCAATCCTATTGGAAGCCTTTTGTGAAAAGCTCTTATAGCTGCATCGGTTCCGACACCGGCAGATTCTGGAGAGAAAAAGTAAATTAATGCCCCTGAGATTAGACCACCAAGAGCAACTGTTAAAGGTATAAGGTAGGGTCTATCAACGCTAAAGCTGTAAGGAGCAGTAGATTTTCCTTCACCGAGAATTCCAGGGGGATAGTATCCGGGTATATGTCCAAGAAAGAGGTGGGTAAAGAAATGAATCGCCTTTATGAAAGCAACCGCAAAAAGCCCTGAGAAAATGCCTATTACAACAGAGATAAGAAGTATTCTCCTGAACTGAAACGCTCTTTTTAACAACTTTACCCTCCAGGGAGGAAGGTAATTATACAGCAATTACTATAGAGAGTTACTACATTAAAAATTTATTACCCAATCAAGTGTTACAGTTTTCCAAATTCCTGGACAGAATCCTGTTGTGAGACAATTTTCCAGCATATATTTTATTGAAGCATAAAAACCCTTAACAGGGAGGAAATGAATGAACTGGAATACACTGAAGACCACGATACTGCTGGGTCTTCTTACAGGAATACTTCTTGCGTTTGGTAAGCTCCTTGGTGGCAACGTCGGGATGGTCTTTGCTCTGATTATGGCAGCTCTGATGAACTTTGGGAGCTGGTACTACTCAGATAAAATTGTCCTCTCTATGTACGGTGTAAGGCTTCTTGAGAAAGAGGAAGCCCCTGTTCTCCACGAAATAGTTGAAAGACTCGCAAAGAATGCTGGAATTCCTAAACCAAAGGTTGGTATTGCTCCAATGGACATTCCAAACGCTTTCGCTACAGGTAGAAACCCTGAGAACGGTGTTGTTGTTGTAACTCCAAGGATTGTAGAACTCCTCGATCAGGATGAGCTGGAGGGTGTTCTTGCCCATGAGATAGCTCACATAAAGAATAGAGATACCTTCATTCAGGCAGTTGCTGCAACAATTGCTGGAGCAATTACAATGCTTGCAAACATGGCTCAGTGGTTTTTCCTCTTCGGTGGGCCACGGGGAGAAGATGAGGAAGGCGGTGGATTTGCCGAGATGATAGGTCTAATTCTCATGGTAATCCTTGCTCCTATTGCTGCAGCTCTAATCCAGATGGCAATCTCAAGATCAAGGGAATACAAAGCAGACGAGACCGGTGGGATGATTTCAGGTAAACCAGAAGCCCTTGCAAGTGCACTTAAGAAATTAGAAGAATACACAACAAGAGTACCACCAGAAATAGCTAAATCAGAAGTAAACCCTGTAACAAGCCATCTTTTCATTGTTAATCCACTAAAAGGGGATACAATAGCAGCTCTATTTTCTACTCACCCTCCAACAGAAGAAAGAATAAGGAAACTTTTAGAACTTGCTAAGAAACTCTTTGGCAGAATCAGAGAAACCTTCTGGAGATGGTAGTAGAAATTGAAGGATAAACTGAAGTACTTTGCAGATTACATAAAAGGATGTGCTTCAACAAACCTCAAGATTAGATTTGACATTATTTCCATAGCATATTTCTTTGGAAGGTGGATACCCTTTTCTTTTTCCATAGGAATAATAACAGGTTCGATTGCAGCACTGATGGATGTTTTAATAGTTAACATAAATAGATTTCTAACAAAAAACATTATTCTCCTTTTTATCTATCCGATTCTGATATCTTTTATAGTCGGTTTTGCCATAAAGTCAGACACAAAAGTCGGTGGTCCCGGTATTGGCTATTCCGTGCTTCATTTGAAGACAAAAAATTATATACACTTTAAATCTGCCATCTCGAAATTTATTACTTCCACGCTTGTCCTCTCCGGTGGTTTTATAGCTGGCAGGGAGGGTCCTTCTTTCTTCTTAGGAGTTGCAATAGGAGAGTGGCTCGGAAAAGCTTACGGTTTTGGAAAGAAGTTTAAAAATCTTCTCGGTCTTATAGGAGGTGGAGCATTTACGGGAGCTCTCCTTAAGGCACCCCTTGGAAGTTCCATTTTTGCAATGGAACTTGAAAACATGTATGACCTTGACTATCGTCCATTTGTGCCAATGATTACAGCCTCAATATCAAGTTATCTGACTTTTTCCTTCTTCAGAGGAGAACATGCCTTTATCCTCCTGACTGATGAACCCAAGTGGAACCTTATGAGCATTCCGTACATAGTAATAATGGGTCTCGTTATCTCAACACTTACCTACGTCTATACATTTTTATTCCATACCGGAACATGTTTTTCAAAGTCAATAAGTGCGTTGAAAAGGCCGGTTATCGGAACTCTTATTGCAATACCTTTCCTGTTTCTTCTCTACATTGTAACCGGGGATACCGATATTCTTTCGGCACCGGCTCACATGGGTATAGTTTCAAAACTTGCTCAGGTTCCATTACCTATATGGAAAAACATTCTAATAGTCATTTTTACGATGATAATTACAAGTTTTACGATTGCCTTCGGAATTCCCGGTGGATTGGTTCTTCCCAATCTTCTAATAGGTGCAGCTATAGGTAATATATTCGGACACTTCTTCCCTCAGCAGATAGTTATGTTTACTCTCGCCGGAATGGGTGCAGCACTTGCAGCAGGGGCTAAAACTCCTCTTGCTGCTATTGTAATGATAACGGAGATGAGCCATGCCGACGTTGTTATACCAATGACAGCAGCTGTTATTACAAGTTATATTCACACTTTCGGTTTCAGTCTCTACCTGGGTCAGGAAACAGGAATAAAACCCCTCATGCGAAGTTTTGGAAAGGAAAATGAAACTCAAAAATAGAAGAATTGTCCTTGGAATAACAGGAAGTATAGCAGCATACAAAGCAATAGAAATTTTAAGAGGCCTTCAAAAGGCTGGAGCAGAAGTTAGAGTTGCAATGACTCCTTCTGCATTAAAGTTTGTATCTAAGCTTACACTTCAGACACTTTCTGAATATCCAGTGTACTATGAAGCCATTCCTGAAGACTCCGTAGAGATAAGACACACATCTCTATCTGCCTGGGGAGAACTGTTCATCGTCGCTCCGGCAACAGCAAATACAATTGCAAAAATTGCCTGTGGCATTGCTGATAATCCTGTTACAGACCTTGCACTCTGTTTCGGAAAGGGAATTATCTGCCCTGCAATGAATGTCAGGATGTATGAAAACCCAGTAACTCAGGAAAACCTGAAAAAACTAAAACAACTGGGATATGAAATTGTTGAACCAGGTCGTGGCTTTCTTGCATGTAAAGAAGAAGGAAAAGGAAGACTTGCCGAGGTTGAAGATATTCTGGACGCTGCTTTCTACTGGTTTGTTCCCAAACTGCTAAAAGGTAAAAAAGTTGTTGTAACTGCTGGAGCTACAAGGGAGTACATAGATCCCGTTAGGTTTATCTCAAATCCCTCTTCCGGTAAGATGGGCTTTGCCGTTGCAAAAGCCGCAAGAGGTGCGGGAGCTGAAGTAACGCTGATAACGGGAAAAACCCACCTTAGAACGCCTTACGGTATAAAGAGAATAGATGTTGAAACAGTTGAAGAGATGAAAGAAGCCGTTCTTGAAGCTGTAAAGGATGCCGATATCTACATTTCGGCTGCAGCAATCGGCGATTACAAGCCAGCAAAGAGAGAAGAGAAAAAAATCAAGAAGTCGAAAGAGAAATTAATACTCGAACTTGAAAGAACACCGGACATCTTAAAACTTGTAGGCGAAAGGAAAAGGAGTGGACAGATTATAGTTGGATTTGCAGCAGAGACAGACAATCTTGTAGAAAATGCAAGAGAGAAAATCGAAAAGAAAAACCTCGACGGAATAGTTGCAAATGACGTTAAAAAGGGAATATTTGGTAGTGACAAAACGGAAGTTTTCTTTATAACGAGAAAAGAAGTTTCCACCATTTCTGGTTTAAAAGAGGAAGTTGCTCTTGAAGTAATTAAACTTATCTACGAAAACTTCTTTAAAGGAGTGGAGTAAAAAAGATGTTTGGATTCTTTAAGAGAAAACCGAAACTTGAAGATGAACTTAAAAAGAACCCCTACAGAGCAGAAAAATGGCTCGAGCTTGCAGAAAAGGATGAGAGAAAAGCTCCAGAGGCGGTCATAAATGCTCTTATCTACAGCAACGGAGAACTTTTAGATGCTGTAGTTAAGAAGATAAAGAATTTTGCAATTTTCAGGGAGATTGAGCCATTCATACCAGGAGTTGAGGAAAAGCTTGGTAAAGAGTACGCCTCTTTTCTGACGGGACTCGTTGAAGAGTATAAAAGAAACCTTCAGAAGGCGAGAAACCTCTATGATGTAGCTAAGAACAGTCAGAATTCTGTTCTTTCTTTCCTCTCAAACTACTACATTGCGTCTATCTACACAAAAGAGGAGCTCTACGACTTAGCCTACAAAACACTTAAAGAAATTGAGGGAAAAGTTCATGAAAACTACAAGCTTGAATTTATGGTTAAAAAGAGAGAACTTGAGGAAAAGCTTGGAATCTCTGGCTCAAAACTATTAAAAAGCTTCAAAGAGGGTTTAAAGAAGACCAGAGACGCTTTAGGTCTTTCTGCGTTTAAAGGTAGGGAAGTGGATGAATCGCTTTTTGAAGAGCTGGAAGAGAAGCTTATCCTTGCCGATGTTGGCGTAAATACAACTTTAGAGCTAATAGACTACTTGAGAAATGAAACAAAGAAGAAAAAAATCAAGAGCTCCGACCAGCTTCTGGAGCTCCTCAAAGAGAAACTTAAAAAGATGCTCTCAAAGTGCAGAGGTTCTCTCAATATTTCTGAGAAACCCTCTGTTATTCTTGTCCTTGGCGTTAACGGTGTTGGAAAGACAACAACAATTGGAAAGCTTGCAAAACAGCTAAAAGACAAAGGTCACAGTGTAGTCCTTGCAGCAGCGGATACTTTCAGAGCAGCAGCCATTGAGCAGCTTGAAGTCTGGGCTGAAAGGGCAGGAGTGAGAATCATAAAAGGGCAGGAGGGAACAGATCCCGCAGCCGTTGTCTTTGATGCAATCCAGAGTGTAAAAGCAAAGGGAGATGATATTCTTATAGTCGATACTGCAGGAAGGCTTCACAATAAAGACAGGTTGATGAAGGAAATTCACAAGATCAAAAAGGTTATTGGAAGGGAGTTTCCAGGACAGCCTGCTGAGATCTTACTGGTACTTGATGCAAACACAGGACAGAATGCAATCTCTCAGGCAAGAGCTTTTAAGGAAATTACAGATGTAACAGGTATAGCTCTCACAAAGCTTGACGGAACAGCAAAAGGTGGAATTGTCATAGCAATCTGCAACGACCTGAAAATACCAATCAAGTTCGTCGGAATCGGCGAAAAAATAGAAGACCTAAGAGAATTTGACCCAGATGAGTTTATAGAAGGACTCTTCGAGGAGGAAGAAGAAAAGTGATTATCTAAATGTTGTACTATTTGCTATACGAGGTTTATACTATATTTGTCTCTATGTAAATTTGTTTCTACAATTTTCTTTTGTAAATTCTCTCTAACACGCATAAACCTGAACTGTTGAAGGGATAATCCAACTTTTTTTAACTTGGTATCAATTTTCTTTCTTAACTTCATACATTCGTTTCTTAATTCCTCTTTTTCTACACTTGTATAATTCAAGGAAATTAAACTTTTGATGCCTGAGTAAGCTTCTATGAGTTTCTTTATTTCTTTTTTCTTTCTTGATGGTAGAGAAATGTGTTCTATATAGTCTAAAACAAA
>OFBZ01000086.1_pt1 | contig 12103 bp, 11 predicted proteins | sample 1520731 | NCBI WGS metagenome assembly OFBZ01 (sample SAMEA3696450, study PRJEB22514) | metagenome | biome: water; feature: marine; material: hydrothermal vent | place: Pacific Ocean | collected 2014-08-16 | depth 1514 m
CTAAAACTTTGTTCTTAGCCGACGAAATAATAACGACAACAACGTTTTCTACTTTATTCCCTTCGGGTAAGATCAGTGAAAGGATTGTGTTTTTTAGTAAACAAGGATTGTTACTCTCAACATCGGAAGCATAGATTAGCTCAATATCTCTATTCCAGGCATCCTTAAGATAATAAGGATCAATCTCGCTTTTCTCTGGCAGGCTTCCTGTCTTGCAGAACTCATTTAAAATGAAAGTCTTAAACGTTAAAAGTTTCTCTCGAGTGTTATCTATTTTTGCAGTTTCAATTCCTGACACGCAACTTCTAATTCCTAATCCTAAGAGGAAACCTACTATAATAAGAACTATAGCAATTTCAACTAAACTAAACCCTTTTCTGAAATCTTCCTTATCCCCCCTTAATTTTCCTTTTGATTTAATGTTCATCTTTCGATTTCAAAATAAGTTTAATCTGACTCAAAATCTTAGAAACTTCTCTCCTGTAATTTTTATAAAACTTGTTTGTTTTAGTTAAATCTAAGAAAATTTCGAAATCCTCGATGGCTTTTTTGTAATTCTCTTCTTTTAAGTAAGCAACTGCTTCATTGTAGTAGATTTCCGGTACAAAAGGATATTCTTTTTTTAAGATTTGAAATGTAGTAAGAGCTCCATTAACATTTCCACTCTCTAACTGGGATATTGCCAGATTCACCCCATAACTGATTTCTCGAGGATTAAGTTCATATGCCTTTTTAAAGGCTATAACTGCTGCCTTAGGCGAGTTTAACCTCAAGTAAAGAAAACCTATGCCAGCATAAGCTTCAGCATATTCAGGATTCACTTCTAACGCTTTCTTAAACGCATTTAAGGCATCTGTATATTTTCCTAAATGGGTATAAGCATAACCGAGATAAGTGTACAGTTTTGGATTTTTACCATCTTTTTCTATTGCAAGTTTTAAATACCTGACTGCATTTGTACAGTCCTTTTTTCCCATACATACTTTAGCCTTTTCTATGTAGAGAGATACAAGTGAAGGAGTATCTTCCTTTTTCTCTTTTTCCTTAGAAATTTCATTTATTTCCCTACGCTCTGTTGTTCCTTTTTTTTCTCCTGAATGATTTCTACTCGAATTCTTCTCCTTGACGATATAAGTATCAGAGGGAACAGAATAAGTCGATAAGATAATAATAGGTTTTATCCTATATTTTCTAAGCTCTTCTCTAAGCTTTTCTTTCTGTAACTTACACACTTCAAAACTTTCAAAAGCCCCCACTCTTACACCATAAATATCTTTAAACTTTAATATATAGACAGGCTTTTCTGTTTTTACATCTTCAAAAAGCCTTTCGGCATTCTTTAAGTTTTTAAAAGAAGCAAGCTGCACAAAGCAAAATTTATCCCTGGAGAAGGTTTGAGCAGTAAATATCAAAATTATCGCCAGGACTAACAGTAATTTCCTCATTGGGATGACTCCACATAAGGTGTCAGCATAATGACCAGCTCTGTTTTCGAAGAAACCTCAGATGTAGATCTAAAAGCATTTCCCAATAGTGGAATATCCTGAAGTACCGGAACCCCTTCTTTCTCCTTTGATTTACTTTCAGCTATAAGACCTCCAAGAATCACAGTCTGTCCACTTTTTACCTTTACAACAGTATTAAGCTGTCGAATGTTTACAGAATAAACTTTATCTATAAATTCACCGGTTGTTCCTGTTGTACCAATTATCAGAGGAGAATCAAGGGAGCTTATTGCAGGGCTTATGTTGAGAATAATGTTTCCTTTGTCATCAATCTTTGGAACAATAGTAAGTACAACTCCTTCTGTTAAAATAGTATTTGTTTCCACCTCTTCAGTGGTCAATGTCGTAGCCGTTTGAGAACCCGTAGAGGTGGTGGAAGTCGTTTGTGTTCTATAGATTGCAAGATAATCTCTACCGACTTTTATCATTGCCGGCTGACCGTTCATCGCAAGAATCCTTGGAGATGAAAGTACATTTACCTTACCAAATTGGGAAAGAATACCTATAAGTCCGGAAAAAGTGCTATTTACTTTAACAATACTGAGCTGAAAAGGTTTTCCTTCGGGAGAACCAGAGTTAAAAGAGATTGTGCTGTATTCTCCTCCTGAGCCTAAGAAATTACTAAACGTAAGGTATTTCCAGTTAATACCAAATTCATTTTTCCTGTCAAGTTTAACTTCTACTATTTTTGCTTCAATAAGAACCTGGCGGTCAGAAATTCCATTGATAGTATTTACGAGTTCTTCCACCTTTCTCAAAGTTTCCGGCTTTGCTGTGACAATTATTGTCCCACTTATGGGTTCTACTGAATACGAAGCAGTTTTGTCTCCTTTAACGATTACATCAATAGCCTTCTTAATGTTATCCCATATATTCAAATCATAGGAGTTATCTATTGACATTGTTGTTGTACTTGTAGTGGTGGATTCCCCTCCTGCTCCTCCCGAACTTCCACCCACAGAAGCCTCTATTGATGAGGAATAACTCCTTTTAGTCTGTAGTAAGTTTACATGAAAGACTTTTGTTTCCTTAGATACAATGTATATGTTTTTGCCATCAATTTTGTAGGAATAACCAAAAGGTTTTAAGAGAGAATTTAAGCTATTTTCAAGAGTTTCTTCTTTTAATTCAATAGAAACTTTCCCTTCAACATCAGGAGGAACTATTACGTTGTATCCTGTTGCTTTCCCGAGAGCAAGAAGAACTTTTTTTAAGTCCATATCATCAAAAGAAAAATTTACTAAAACATTACTTCCCACATCTTGAGAACTTTCCATCTCTTCGAGAGTTGGTGGTTGTACAGGTAAGGGCTTTAGATTAAAAACAACGGATTTCTTTTCCTTCTCTGGAACAGCCGAAATAGAGGGAGAAACTTTGACTTCCTGGTCTTGATTGACAGAACACCCTCCCATCAGCAACAACATTATAGGTAGAAATTTCCTGTAATCAATCATTTTATTTTGTCCTCCACCCCCTCTTTACTTTTAAGAAGGTCTATTGATAATTTTAAACTGAGGCTTCCACATTTCAGAATTACAGAAGAGTTTACTGCGTCAATCTTACTCACGGTACATCCTTCAATTTTATCACCCGGTTTCAGGTATTTTCCATTTATTATTGCTATGGGAAACTTTCCTTTTATAACTCCCTCTAAACGAAATTCTGGTATCTTCTGCTTCTGTAATGGAGTTTTCCGTTCTGTTTCTTTCTTGGGGGGACCCAACTGGCTGACAGGGTAAAAGATTCCTGCGGACGCATTTTCAAACAAGAAAAATACAATGAAAACGGCAAAAAAAAGCCTCATTACTGTCTCCTGAGTCCTACCACTGGTACTTTAAAAGTTAGGTTCATTAATAAATTTTGGGTATGTAATAGTAGCTCTAGTGATTGAAGTTCCATTGGTATGTTGTTATTCAAGCTGCTTAGAAGCTTAATAACATTATCTTCATTACCTTCACCTGATAGTTCTACTGAAATAAAACTAACCGGCCCTTTACCTTTTTCTTTTGAGGTTTTAAGAGACAAAAGTTTTACTCTATGCTTTCTAAAGAGACCTGTAATTATTGCATTAACTGATGTAGTACTTTTATGCTTTACCAGATCTTCAAGCTCTTTGAAAAATTTTTCGTTTTGCAGGGACATTTTTTGTAGTTGTGATTTTTTACCCTTCACTTCTCTATCCAAGGAGACCTCTTTTCTTTTTAAAGACTCTATTTCCTTTTTTTCTTGATCTATTTTTTCCGACAAACCAATCCATTTGTATGCTTCATAAGAAACAACCAAAGCTGGTATGAGAACTATTAACAACCATAACAGGTTTTTTCTTAAAAAAGCTTTAATCCTTTTCATAGGGAACCTTCTTGAAGTTTATACTAAAGTTGGTTATAAGGGCACTTTTCTCTGGCATTTGTTTTAAATCAATAATTTTTACGTCGTTAATGAATGGATTCTTTCTGATTAAGTCCATGAGTTCATAAAACTCCATAGGTGAGGATAGACCTTTGCAGAAGGTGATTGTAGATAACTCAAAATCAGAATTTTTTGAGACGGAAAGAGACAGTATGAAGGTATGCGTTTTTTTACTTATCCTTTAGAAGCTATATAGAAATTCTGGAACCTGGTCCCTCTTTAAAGAAAGAAAGTACTGAACTTCCGGCTTTAGCTGGAAACTCTTTTCAACCTGAAATTTCTTTTCAAGTTTTGAAAGTTCTGTCTGGAGTTTACTAATCTTCTGAGAAAGAGAGTCTTTTTCTTGTTGAAGGCGAGTTAGCTGTTCCTTCTGTTGATTAACTTCTACAAAAGCCATTCCTGAAGCCAAGAACAGGAAAGCGGATGCTGCAACAGCGTAATGTTTAAAAGCTAAAGGAGAAACTCTGTAAAAATAAGGTACCTTTGATTTGCTGAGAGCAAAAGGAATGAAAAATTCAAGTTCTTCTTCACTTAATGGTAGCTTTATCAGTTCTGTCACAGGCATCACTTCAAACTTAGAGGTCTGAAAAAACTTCAAATCTCCAGAAGTATATATCCTGGATATTTCCGTTTTTCTCTGCTTATCGTAGTACTCCAAGGTTAATTCAATAGCATCATCAAGAGAACTTTCCATCTTGAAAGTTCTTACATAGTCAACTGAACCATTGTGAAAGGCAATGACCATATAGTCATCTTTAAACGAATGAACGACAATAAAATTTCCCTCTGTTTTACCAGTTAAAAAGTTACTTATAACCTGAGCTGTTGTCGTTAAAGCTCTAAATTGATTAAACTGTTGCAAAATTTCTCTTTTCACAATAGAAACCAATACTCTATAACCAGAATTAACAGGGAACCTGGAGTATATCCAGTCCATTTCCTCTATATTGGCAATGAACTCAAGATCCCTTGAAATTTTCTGTTTAATTGCTAACTCTAAATGCTTCTCTTCTATCTCAGGAAAGGAATATACTTTATCCATTACTGAACTATCAGTAAAAGAAGCAACCAAATTCTTAGTATTTTTGTAATCGGATAATGCAGTATTTAGATATTTAAACGTTCTCTTAAATATCCCTCCCTTTTCTAAAACACGAAGATTACCTGAAGCATCAACTTCTGCATATGCAATTTTCACTTTAACCCCGAAATTACATTATATACCGGCAAAAGTATACCTAACGCAACTATACCAAGAATTCCCCCAAGAACTAACTGAAGTATGGGTTCTATAACTACTGTCATTGCCTGTATCTTTCTTTTCATGTCATCTTCGTAAATCTCTGCTAACCTCAGGAGAGATTTATCCAAAGCTCCTGTATTCTCTCCCAGTTTTACCATTCTAATAATAGGACTTTGAAAGAAACCCAATTTTTCCATTGCAATGGAAAGCATATCACCGACTATGAGGTTTTCCTTCACTTTCTGGAAAATACTTTTTATATACAGATTCTGTTCGACGTGATCAATAATTATATCGAGGGCATTTAAAATAGTTCCACCACTTCTATAAACTTCAGCAAGAACTCTCATATCCCTGGAAAGACTGGCTTTCAGGAAGATACCTCCGATCATTGGAAATTTAAGTTTTACTTTATCCCGGATATATCTTGTCTTAATAAAACGTTTCGTCATCAACCTGAAGGCAATAATAAGAAGAACCGGCGTTACTACAATTTCCTTCCAGAATAAACGAACATACTTTCCTGTCCAGAGAAGAATTTTAGTCGGTAAAGGATATTCTTTTAATCCCATAGCAGTGATAGCCGGAATTATCTGTGGAATAACATAACCAAACATGATTGCAACTGTAAGCACCACTACAAAAGAAACGAAAATAGGGTAAGAAAGCGCCTGTTTTACTTCCTTTTCTATAGAAACAACCCAGTCAAGATACTCTGCATAGTTTAAGAAAACCGTTGGTAAATCATCTGTTTTTTCTCCCACCTTAACAAGACCTATTAGTTCAGGTGGAAATGCTCCTGTAAATTCCATAGCCTCAGAGAGGGAACTTCCGGCTGTTATCCTTTCTCTCAAAGTTCTTACGACTTTTTGGAAATACTTGTTCGTCGAGCTCTTTTCAATATCTTCTAAAATTTCAAGTATTGAGATTCCCATATCAAGGGTTCGACCAAAATAAAAACAGAAGTCAGCAAGTTCTTGTTTAGATATTTTTTTCCTGCGGAAAAGATCTGAGAAAGAGAATTCTCTAAGAAACAATAGCCAATCTTTTTTGTACTCAAGAAGTATTACATCCCTTCCAGAAAGCAGAGAAAAGAGCTCACTTTCATCCTTTGCTTCAATAGTTTCTTCAACAACACTTCCATCTGGATTAAGGAGGGTAACTTTATATTTAGCCATTCGTTACACCGACAAGAGAGATTCAAAAGAGACCCCTATTATTTTGGAAACTCCAGGTATTTCCATGGTTACTCCATAGAGGACATCGGCAGCTTCCATTGTTAGCTTGTTATGGGTAACCACTATAACCTGAGTTTCAAGAGCCATCTGTTTGAGAAGTTCCACAAATCTTAGCGTATTTGCATCATCCAGCGCTGCATCAACTTCGTCAAGGACAACAAAGGGGGCAGGACGAACTGAGTATAGAGCATAGAGAAAAGCAAGAGCAACGAGGGTTCTTTCTCCACCCGAGAGGAGATTTATACTGCTGTGTTTTTTTCCAGGTGGTTTCGCTTCAATTTCCACTCCCGCTTCTGATATCTTCTCACCATTAAGGATTAACTTTGCTGTTCCACCACCAAAAATCTGTCTAAAAGTTCTCTTGAAATTTCTATTTACAGACCTGAAAGTTTCAGTAAATTTCTTTTCTATCTCTTCATCTAACTTTCTTATTGCCTCTTTAAGATTTTTGATTGACTCTACAAGATCCTTCTCCTGTTCTAAGATAAATCCATAACGCTCTTTCACTTTTTCATACTCTTCAATAGCAAGTAGGTTCACAGTTCCAATTCGTGAAATTTTCTCCTTGAGGTTTATGAGTTCCCTTTTTACTTCCTCTTCGTCAATCACATCTGCTGCAACTTCAAGAGCATCAGAAACACTCTTTTCGAGCTCAAGAATTCTTGTAATTATCTCTTCTTCTTTTACATTGAGTTTTGCAACTGTAATTTCTGTCTCTTTCAGTTTCTTCTGGACTTCCGAAAGATCTCTGCTTTTCGCTTTTAGTGCTTCCTCTTTCGTCTTTATTATGGATGTTATTTCTCCTCTTCGCTCCTCAAGCAACTGGAGCTCTCTCTTGATCTCCTCTATCGACTCATCAACTCCTGAAAGTAGTTCCTCAGCCCTCTTTATCCCAGTTCCTGCTTTCTTCAGATCTTCTCTGTCTCTTTCAATTCTCTTTTCAATTTCTTCAATTTCACGCTGGAGAGTCCTTACAAAACGCTCTTTACCTTCTCTTTTCTCTTTCAGGTTTCTGAGCTTTTCAAGGAGAAGTACTTTATCTGAAGCATTTTTTGAAAGTTTTTCCCTTTCCTTTTCCAGTTTCTCAAGAGCAGCCTTGATTTTGCTCTCAACGGCTTCAAGCTCTTTTAGAATTTCCCCCTTTTTGATATGGAGAGAGTCTATCTTCTGGTGGAAGAGCTCCATCTTAGAGTTGTAAGAGTTCAAAACCTCTTCAGCACGTTGAAGCTTTTCTGCTAGCTCTTTCTCTTTTCTTTCAAGATCTGAGAGCTTTTTCTTCGATTCTTTGATTTTTGATCCTATTTCAAAGAGCTCCATCTTCTTTTTCTGGATGGTCTCTTTCAGAGATTCTATTTCCTCTTCTTTTTCAGACAGTTCTTCCCTTATAGGTGAAATTTTTGTCTGGAGCTCCGTCAGGAGTTCTTCTTCACGGGAAAGCTCCTCTTTCAGCTTCTCTATCTCTTTTTCCATCTCAAGAAGAGAGCTCTTCTTGAACTTTCCTACAACAGAACCCATTCCAGAAAAAATATTGAGGTCCTTATCTATGAAAACACAGTGAGGATACTTCCTGGCAAGCTTTTCTGCACCTGAGGAAACAAAGAAAACGTTTGAAAAAAGTGCATTCACAAGGTTTGAAACTCTTGAGTCCCTTGCTCTAACATGAGATGTGAGAGGCGTAGCTTCGGATATGTAAACACCTTTGACCTCATCAACGTCTGCCGAAAGGAGAAGAACTCTTCCGTTTCCTTTTATCCTTTCTTTTACCCAGAGCACGTCTTCAAAAGTTTTGAGGACTATGCCAGCTCCAAAACGGGAAAGGTAACTTTCAACAACCTTTTCCCAGCCGCTATCAACGTCTATAAGGTTTATGAGAAGTCCAATGTAGCCCTTTACCCTTCCCTGCTTACCACTCTCTACTATTTTTTCCTCAAGCTTTCCAAGATTGATGGAATTTAAAAGCTTCTCAGTGCTTTCAATCCTGGATCTTAACGAAATTATCTCCTCCCTTTTCTGAGAGACTTCAGTATTTGCAACTTCAAGACTTTCTGTCAGATTCCTTTTTTCTTTCTTCAGTTCTTCAATTTCCTCTGATAGTTTTTCTATTTCTTCTTTAAGAACTTTCTCTCTTTCAAGAAACTTTTCTATCTGAGAAGCATAGTATCCTTTCTCTTTCCTGACCTGTTCAATCTCTCCTGGAAGTCTCTCTCTTGTGTTTTTATGAGATTTGAAGCGCTCCTCCTCCCTCGCAATGTCAAGCTGAAGTTTTGAAATCTGTGTTGTTACTGAGGAGAGAGAAGAACGGAGCTCCTTCAGTCTCTTTTCAAGAGCTTCTTTCTCCTGCTGGAAAGTTTTGACTGCTTCTCTTCTTTCTTTTTCCCTAACCTCTAACTCTTTTATTTTTTTCTGGAGCTCAGTTTCCTCAAGTAAAATCGTTTCAAGTTCCCTCTTTACACTCTCAATTTTCCTGAGCTTCTGCTCTTTTTCAAAGGCTTTTTCTTCTATCTCTCCTTCCAACCTCTTAATCTCTCTCAGGAGAAATTCCTTTCTAACAGAAGCTTCCTTTTTGCTCTTTTCCATCTCATAGAGCTCTTGCGATGTCTCTTCAATCTCCTTTGTAACAGTTTCAAGCTCCTTTCTCAGCTCCTCCAGTTCAACTTGAAGTGTTGAAATTTCCTTCTCAAGAGATATCCTGTCCTCCTGAAGGAGCTTTAGCGAACCTTCCGAGAACTCCTTTGTCAATCTCAGGTTTTTCAACTGCAACCCTAAAAGCTTAAGTTCCAGTTCTTTCTCGCGATTTCGGAGCTCTTGAAACTTCTTTGCCTTTTCAGCCTGATTTTTCAAAGTTCTCAGATTCTTCCCAACCTCATCAATCACACCTCTAACGTTTTCAAGGTTCTGCTCAGCCTCTGCAAGCTTTTTTAGAGTTTCTTCTTTCTTTTCCTTAAACGAGGTAATTCCGGCAGCTTCATCAATGAGAAGTCTCCTCTCGTGGGGCTTCATCTTCAAAACTCTATCTATCTGCCCCTGCTCAAAGAAAGCGTAATCCTTATTTCCAAGCCCAATAGATGCAAAAAACTCCTGAATATCCTTCAATCTGACCTTTCTATTGTTGATCAGGAACTCACTATCCCCTGTGGATTTAATTCTCCTCCTGAGCTCAACCTCAGACTCCGAAAAAGTGAACAGATCATCCTTAATGAGTGTTATAGAAACCTCAGCACTTCTTGCAGCTCTTCTTCCTTCTGAACCTTTAAAGATCACATCCTTTATGTTTGATGCTCTCATTCCCTTTACAGACGTATCCCCCACTATCCACTTGAGAGCATCAACAATGTTGCTCTTACCACAACCGTTGGGACCGACAATACAGTTAATTCCTTTCGAGAACCTGATTTCAGTCTCGTCTGCAAAAGACTTAAAACCCTTAAGTTTCAAGGATTTTATAAGCATAGAACCTACCTCCTGACTAAAAAAGATTATACTTGATTCTTTGTATAATTGGGTAAAAAAAGGAGAAAGGTATGAAAACGGTTCTTCTTACTGGAGCTGCAGGATTCATAGGTTACAAAACTGCTGAATTCCTGATCGAAAAAGGCTATAACGTTATTGGTGTCGATAACCTGAATGACTACTACGATGTTAGACTCAAGACTTACAGACTGGAAAGACTGAAAAAATACGAAAACTTTAAGTTCTATCATGTTGATATAGAAAACCTTGAAGCGTTAAAAGTCATTTTTGAAGACAACCAGATAGATGGCGTCATAAACCTTGCGGCGAGGGCTGGAGTACGATACAGTCTGATAGATCCTTTCGTATATGTGAGAACAAACGTAACAGGAACTTTGAATCTACTTGAAATAATGAAAGACAAGGGAATTAAAAAGTTCGTCCTTGCTTCCACCTCTTCACTCTATGCCGGTCAACCAATGCCTTTTAAAGAGACTCTGCCAGTTAACACCCCCATTTCCCCTTACGCTGCAAGCAAGAAAGGGGCAGAAGTAATGGCTTATACCTACCACTACCTCTACGGCATTGACGTAACCATAGTTAGATACTTCACAGTTTATGGACCGGCTGGAAGACCCGACATGAGTATTTTCAGATTCATAAAGTGGATAGATGAAGGGAAACCAATAGTAATCTATGGAGATGGAACACAAAGCAGAGACTTCACTTACGTTGATGACATAGCAAGAGGAACAATTAAAGCTTACGAAACAGAAACAGGTTATGAAATAATCAACCTTGGCGGGAACAGACCACATGAACTCAACTACGTTATCGATCTAATAGAGAAGTATCTCGGTAAAAAAGCAGAAAAGATTTACAAACCCTTCCATAAAGCAGACCTTAAAGCCACTTGGGCAGATATAGAAAAGGCTAAGGAAATTCTAAATTGGGAACCTCAAGTACCGCTTGAGGAAGGATTAAAAAGAACCGTTGAATGGCATGTTGAAAACAGAGATTGGTTGAAGGATATAGTTTTACCTTAGATGCTGGAAGGTTAGAAGATTAGAGGGTTAGCCAGAAAGGATTCACTTCTTTACCAATCTTCCAACCTTCCAATGTTTTTTTAAAAGAAATCTCCTCAGAACTGCCGTTCTACTGTAAGAGCTATTTCAATGCAAGTCCGCTTGATAGCTGGTGGAAGCTGACGGGAAAGATGGCTAAAAGAATCATAAAATACGGGTTGAAAGATGGGGTTCTGGGAAAGGCAAAAGAAAAGTCTATGCGACAAGGATTTTTCAGGGGATTGGTGAGAGGAGTATAGAGAGGTGGAAAAATACCAGCGTAATGCGGAAGAAATTGTAGAAAAACAGCGGAAAGCAGAAGAGGAATTTTTGAAGGTTTTGAAAGAGTTTGATGTTGAAAAGCCTGAGGAGTCGTTTAAGAAACTGTGGGTGGATGAAAAGACCTACTTACAGCATCTTCGCAAACGTCTAAAATTTGAGGAGGTTAAGAATTGGAAGGATTATTTGGTAAAAACGTTCGAAGCATTAGCAGATTACACTGATGTTTATTACGAGCAATATAGTAATTCTTGGGACAGAATCTATTACGACCGAAAACACAAGTGGATGGTTGTCTTAACGGAGCATGGACATATAATTTCAAGTATGAAGGTGAAGGAAACGCTAAAAGAAACCTTTGAAAGACATCTGAGGAGTGCTGAAGCAGGAAAGCAAAGACTAACAATCTACAAGGGTAAGAACAATGAAAAACTTAAGGCAGAAGCTAAAAGAAGACTTGAAATATTACGTCGTGGGGAGTAAAAATTTTTCTAAGGAAGATATTATTGAAATTCCAGGATTTGATTTTGATTTCAATTGGCTTGCATTGAAAAGAGAAAGACTTGAAAAAAACAAGTCTCTCCTAACTCCTGATGAGCGACGTATTCTGGAAGAGGCAGACCTGCGATTTATAGAGTTATGGGAACAGGTTAAAAACGAAGAGCCCTTAATTTCCCACAACAAAATAGCCAAATCCTTCCTTGAGAACATAGTTAAAATAGCCAAAGCCTCCCTTTCTACCGGAACCTCTGTCTGATTCCACCAGCTCTGGCAAGGCATTTTAAGTCAAAAGTTAGTTAGGGTTAGTTAAAGGTTAGTAAAGTGTTGATGAGACTCACTAAAATAACCTGATTTCGACAATGTTCGCTGAGTGTACTTCGCAAGATAAATCTTTTAGAAGTCAAAATCATAATC
>OFBZ01000087.1_pt1 | contig 12068 bp, 23 predicted proteins | sample 1520731 | NCBI WGS metagenome assembly OFBZ01 (sample SAMEA3696450, study PRJEB22514) | metagenome | biome: water; feature: marine; material: hydrothermal vent | place: Pacific Ocean | collected 2014-08-16 | depth 1514 m
GAGACAACGTTACATTTGAGGTAGAACTTCTCAAGCCGGTAGCTATTGAAGAAGGGCTCAGGTTTGCTATCCGTGAGGGTGGTAGAACTGTAGGTGCTGGTGTTGTTACGGAAATTCTTGACTAATAGAGGGGTAGGTAATGGCTCAGGATCGTATAAGAATAAAGTTAACAGCTTATGATCACAGACTTTTAGATAGATCTGTTCAGGAGATCATTGATACAGTTAAAAGGACTGGTGCTATCGTCGCCGGTCCTATTCCTCTTCCAACAAAGCGCTCCGTTTGGAGTGTAATCAGGTCTCCACACAAGTACAAGTATTCACAGGAACAGTTTGAAATCAGAAGACACAGGAGACTTCTTGATATTAAAAATCCAAAGCCACAAACCGTGGAAGCTTTGATGGATCTCAAGCTTCCCGCCGGTGTAGATGTAGAGATAAAGCTTGACTAATGAAGAGGTGAAAGGATGAAAGGTATCCTCGGTAGAAAAGTTGGAATGACACAGATTTTCACTGAAGATGGAAAGGCAATTGCTGTTACAGTTATAGAAGCTGGTCCGTGTACAGTTGTTCAGAAGAGAACTCCTGAAAAAGATGGATACTCTGCGCTCCAGCTCGGTTTTATGGAAAAGCAGAAACACGAGAGTAAGTTTCCAAAACCGCTTCTTGGCCACTTTAGAAAGGCTGGAATTAAGCCAACAAGATGGCTCAAAGAAGTTAAGTTTGACAACATTGACCAGTACAACGTTGGTGACAAGGTAACTGTTGAAATCTTCCAGCCTGGTGAGAAGGTTGATATTACTGGAACCTCAAAGGGTAGAGGTTTCGCTGGTTACCACAAGAGACACGGATTTGGCGGTGGTAGAAAATCCCACGGTTCAGACTTCCACGAAGGACCAGGTTCTATCGGTGCCTGTGCTTTCCCTGGTAGAGTTCACAAGGGTAAGAGGATGGCCGGACATTACGGAAACGAGACTGTAACCGTTAAGAACCTTGAAATCGTTGACATTATCCCTGAGAAAAATCTTATCCTGGTTAAAGGTGCGGTTCCAGGACACAAAGGTGGACTTGTCATAGTCAAAGGAAAGTAAGGGGTGAGAAATGGAGATTAAGGTAGTAAATACAGCCAATCAAGAGGTTGGAACAGTTACCATAAAAGATGAAATTGCTAACGCTCCTATAAAGAAACACGCAGTCTGGGAGACGGTTAAGTGGCAACTTGCCAAGCGTAGAAGAGGAACCCACTCCACAAGGACCCGTGGAGAAGTTAGGGGCGGTGGTAGAAAACCATGGTCACAGAAGCACACAGGTAGAGCAAGACATGGTTCTATTAGAGCTCCACAGTGGGTTGGTGGTGGAGTAGTTCACGGTCCAAAACCAAGGGACTACTACTACCCGCTTCCAAAGAAAGTTAGGAAGGTAGCTCTCAGGAGCGTTGTTGCTGGAAGACTTCAGGAAGGAAGCGTAATCGTTGTTGAGGACTTTGCTTTTGAAAAGCCAAAGACAAAGCAGGCAATTGAATTTCTCAAAAATCTTGGACTTGAGAACGAAAAGGTTCTCATTGTTGTTCCAGAACTTGAGGAGAACACATACAAATCCTTCAGAAACCTTCCAAACGTTAAGCTCCTTGAGATCGAAGGACTCAACGTTTACGATATGCTCTGCTACGACAAGTGCATATTCTTTAAGTCAACCCTACCCAAATTAGAGGAGAGGTTATCGCTATGAGGACTCCCTATGATATAATCCTGCGCCCTGTTATTACAGAGAAGAGTGTAAGACTTGCGAATCTTGAGGTTAAGAGTTCTAAAACCAAAGAGACAAAAAAGATTACAAAGGTAACTTTTGAAGTTGCAATGGATGCAACAAAGCCAGAGATCAAGGAAGCTGTAGAGAAGGTCTTTGGTGTTAAGGTTGAAAAGGTTAACACTATGATAGTTAAAGGTAAGAGAAAGGGTATTAGATTCCTGAGAGGGAAGAAGAGAGACTGGAAGAAGGCTGTAGTTACCCTCAAGCCAGGATATGAGATCGACCTTGAGAAACTCTAAGAAGGAGTTGAGAAATGGGAATTAAGAAGTTTAAGCCATATACGCCATCAAGGCGTTTTATGACCGTCTCAGATTTTTCTGAGATTACGAAGACCGAACCTGAAAAGTCCCTTACAGTTGGTTTTGTAAGGGGAACAGGTAGGAATAACCAGGGTAAAATTACCTGTCGCCATAAAGGTGGTGGACACAAGAGACGTTACAGAATCATAGACTTTAAAAGGAACAAAATTGGAGTTCCTGCAAAAGTTGCTGCTATCGAGTACGACCCGAACAGGTCCGCAAGGATTGCTCTTCTTGTTTATGCCGATGGTGAGAAGAGGTACATTCTCTGGCCGGACGGGCTCAAAGTTGGTGATACAGTAGTTGCTGATCCAGATGCTGAGATCAAAGTTGGAAATGCTCTTCCACTGAGGAATATTCCAGTTGGTACAATCGTTCACAATGTTGAGCTTAAGCCTGGTAAGGGTGGACAGCTTGCAAGGTCTGCTGGTTCCTTTGCACAGCTCATGGGTAAGGTTGGAGACTATGCTCAGCTAAGGCTTCCATCAGGAGAACTGAGACTCGTCCACCTTGACTGTATGGCTACCGTTGGACAGGTTGGAAACCTTGACCATGAAAATATCGTTATTGGTAAGGCTGGAAGGTCAAGGTGGCTTGGTATCAGACCAACTGTTCGTGGTACAGCGATGAACCCAGTTGATCACCCACACGGTGGTGGTGAAGGTAGAACATTTGGTAAGCATCCTGTTACTCCATGGGGTCAACCTACCAAGGGATACAAGACAAGGAGAGCTAAGAAGTACTCCGATAAATTCATTATTAAACGCCGTACTAAGTAGGAGGTTTAAATGGGACGTTCACTGAAAAAGGGTCCCTACGTGAACCCTAAGATACTTAAGAAAGTTAGAAAAATGAACGAAACCGGTGAGAAAAGAGTTATTAAGGTGTGGGACAGGGCGTGTACAATCGTCCCTGAGTTCATTGGGCATACATTTGCCGTTTACAATGGTCAGAAGTTTATTCCTGTTTACGTTACTGAACAGATGGTAGGTCATAAGCTTGGGGAATTTTCTCTTACAAGAACTTTTAGAGGACATGCCGGTCAGAAGCAGAAAGTAGCCAAGAAGAGGTAAGGAGAGGTAAACCATGGCGGTTGAGCAGAGAGAATATTACCAGCAGGGTGAAAGAGGATTTGCTACTCCAGATGAGGCAAGAGCCGTCTGGAGAAGGGCAAGAATGTCTGCGTCTAAGGTTAGACTTGTTATTGATCTCATAAGAGGAAAGCAAGTTGATCAGGCGCTTGCTACGTTAGCAAACAGCCCAAGGAAAGCTGCAAGGATGATTGAAAAGGTTTTAAAGAGTGCTATCGCAAATGCTGAGCAGAAAGGACTTGATCCGGAAGAGCTCATTGTTAAGAGAGCTTATGTTGATGAAGGCCCTACAATGAAGAGGGTTAAGCCCCGTGCTATGGGTAGGGCAAATATTATCAGAAGAAGAACCTGCCACATTACAGTTGTGGTAGGAAAACCTGAATCAAAATAGTGGGGGTAAACCTTGGGACAGAAAGTACATCCTGTAGGATTTAGACTTGGAATCACAAAGGATTGGGAATCAAAGTGGGTAGTTAAGGAGAAAGGAAAGTACGTAAACTTTCTCCATGAAGATCTCAGGATTAGAGATTTAATCAAGAAGAAGTACTACCATGCAGGAATTGCAAGGATTGATATTGAAAGGACTCTTGACAAGATCAACATAAGAATCTGGACTGCAAGACCCGGTCTTCTTATTGCGAGAAGGGGAGCTGAAGTAAAAACGCTTAGAAAGTTCCTTGAAGATCTCACAGGAAAGAGTGTCTACATCAACATTGAAGAAGTTAAGTATCCACAGCTCTATGCTCAGCTTGTGGCTGAGAACGTTGCTCAGCAGCTAGAGCGCCGTGTGGCGTTCAGGCGTGCAATGAAGAGGGTTATTGCCGATGCAATGAAGGCTGGTGCAAAGGGAATTAAGGTTCAGTGTGCCGGAAGACTTGGTGGCGCCGATATGGCGAGAACTGAATGGTACCGTGAGGGAAGGGTACCGTTGCAGACAATCAGAGCCGACATAGATTATGGCACTGCAATTGCAAAGACAAAATACGGTGTCATCGGTGTTAAGGTCTGGATCTACAAAGGTGACGTTTACAAAGACGAAACAGAAGAGCTCCTCAAGAAGATTGAAAAAGAAGTAAAACAAGAGATGGCGAGAGGTGAATAACCATGTTGATGCCAAAGAGAACCAAGTTTAGAAAGCAACAGAGAGGAAGACTTAAGGGTAAGTCTTACAGAGGTAATACACTTGCATTTGGAGATTATGGGATTCAAGCCCTTGAGCCAGCTTACGTTACAACAAATCAGATTGAAGCTGCAAGGGTTGCTATGACAAGAACTATGAAGAGGGGTGGTAAGGTCTGGATCAGGATCTTCCCTGATAAACCTTACACAAAGAAGCCCCTCGAAACCCGTATGGGTAAGGGTAAAGGTAACGTTGAAACATGGGTTGCAAAAGTTCTTCCTGGAAGAATCATGTTTGAAGTTGCAGGTGTTAGTGAAGATGTTGCTCTTGAAGCCCTCAGGCTTGCTGTTCATAAGCTTCCTATGAAATGTAGAATTGTCAAGAGAGAAGAAACTCCAAAAGGTGAGGAGTAAGATGAAGAAGTACACAGAAGAACTTAGACAGAAATCTACCGATGAACTCAAGAAGATGGTTGTGGAGCTTAAGGAAAAGCTCCTCAAACTCAGGTTTAAAAATGCTTTTGGTCAGCTTGATAACCCTATGGAGATCAGGAAGGCTAAGAAACAGATTGCCCGTATTCTCACAATCCTCAGAGAACGTGGCGTTAAGGCTTGATGGAGGAAGTGATGGCTGAAACCAGAGTTAACAGAAGAAAGGTAAGAATTGGAGTTGTTGTTAGCGATAAGATGGACAAGACTGTAGTTGTCAGGGTTACAAGGGAATTCAGACACCCTGTTTACGGTAAGAGGGTTAAGTTCTCCAAGAAATACATGGCTCATGATGAGAACAACCAGTGTCAGGTTGGTGACGTTGTAAAGATTATGGAGACAAGACCTCTCTCCAGACATAAGAGATGGAGAGTAATTGAAATCATTGAGAAAGCCAAGAAGCTTGGTGGTGAGGAAGTAGAGGAGTAAATCTCTGTTAAAGGAGTGGAGAGATGATTCAGGTTCAAACATATTTAGCAGTTGCTGATAACACTGGAGCAAAGAAAGTCCAGTGTATCAGGGTTTTAGGTGGTTCCAATAGAAAATATGCGTCCTTGGGAGATCAAATAGTTGTTACCGTAAAGGACGCTATTCCAAACGCAACTGCCAAGAAGGGTGAAGTTTACAGGGCAGTTGTGGTTAGAACCAGGAAAGAGGTAAGGCGTCCTGACGGAACTTACATAAAGTTTGATGACAATGCAGTTGTTCTTCTGAACAAGCAGGGAGAACCACTTGGAACACGTATTCTTGGACCTGTTGCAAGAGAAGCAAGACAGAAAGGTTACACAAAGATAGCTTCACTTGCTCCAGAAGTTATTTAAGGAGGATTCTAATGGCTAAGAAGAAGTTTAAGATAAAAGCCGGCGATAAGGTTATGGTAATAGCCGGCAAGGATAAGGGAAAGGTAGGGAAGGTTTTAAAAGTTCTTCCTGAGGAAGAAAGGGTTATCGTTGAAGGTGTGAGAATTGTCAAAAAGCACCTCAGACCAAGCCAGAAATATCCTGAAGGTGGAATTATTGAGAAGGAAGCTCCTATCCACATCAGCAACGTTATGCTTGTTGATCCCAAGACTGGAAAGCCAACAAGGGTTGGCATAAAATTTGAGAACGGCAAGAAAGTAAGATACGCCAAGCGTTCTGGTGCCGTTATCGACGAAATCAGTAAACCCCAGAAGGCGGGTCGGTAATCCGCGAGTTTAAGGAGGAAAGATGGCTGAAGAGAAGTACATTCCAAGACTCAAGCAAAAGTACAAAGAAGAAGTTGTTCCCATGCTCATGAAAAAGTTTGGCTACAAGAACATTATGGAAGTTCCAAGAATTGAAAAAATTGTTGTTAACATGGGTGTTGGTGAGGCTGTTCAGAACATTAAAGCTCTTGAAAATGCTATGAACGACCTTGCACAGATTACAGGTCAAAAGCCTTCCGTTAGGAGGGCGAAGAGGTCCGAAGCTGGATTTAAGCTCAGAAAGGGAATGCCCATTGGTGCAAAGGTTACTCTCAGAAGGGATAGAATGTACGATTTCCTTGACAGGCTTATTTCAATTGCTCTTCCAAGGGTCAGGGACTTCAAAGGACTTTCTCCAAGGTCTTTTGACGGAAGAGGTAACTACAACTTTGGTCTGGAAGAGCAGACCGTTTTCCCCGAAATTGACTACGACAAGGTTGACAAAATCAGGGGAATGAACATTACTATCGTTACGACTGCTGAAACCGATGAAGAGGCTAAAGCTCTTCTTGAAGCTCTTGGCTTCCCATTCAGGAAATAATTAAGGAGGAACGATGGCAAGGAAGGCTTTAATTGTTAAGGCTCAGAGAGAGCCAAAGTTTAAGGTTAGAAAGTACAACAGATGTCCCCTCTGTGGTCGTCCAAGGGGATTTATTAGAGAGTTTGGTATGTGCAGACTCTGTTTCAGAACTCTTGCCCTCCAGGGAAAAATACCTGGAGTTAAGAAGGCAAGCTGGTAAAACTTAACAGGAGAGGTAGAGTAGCCATGATGATGGATACAGTAGCTGATTTCTTGACGAGGATCAGGAACGCTAACGTTGTATATCAGGAGTATACAGACGCTCCTTACTCCAAGGTTAATGAAGCTATAGCTAAGATTCTTAAGGAAGAAGGTTTTATTAAGGATTATGAAATAAAAGAGGAAGAGTTTAAGAGAACCAAGAATCCTGAGAACAAGAAGAAGTTTATCAGGGTTTATCTCAAGTATGGTCCAAATAAGGAGAGGGTTATAAACGAGATCAAGAGGGTTAGTAAACCAGGTAGAAGGATTTACGTTGGTAAAGATGAGATTCCTCTCGTAAAGGCTGGACTTGGCGTTGCAATTCTTTCCACCAACAAGGGAATAATTCCTGGTTACAAAGCAAGAAAACTTGGAGTTGGTGGAGAAGTTCTCTGCTACGTCTGGTAAAACTGATTAAAGGAGTGGGAAGATGTCAAGAATAGGTAGGATGCCTGTTGAGATACCACAGGGTGTAACTGTAGAAGTTAAGCCAGGTAATCATGTAATTGTTAAGGGACCAAAGGGAACCCTTGAATATACTTTCAATCCGAGACTTACTATAAAGGTTGAGGATAACAAGGTAATCGTTGAAAGACCTACGGATGAGAAGCAGATGAGGGCTCTCCACGGAACAACAAGAGCTCTCATTAATAACATGGTAACGGGAGTTTCAAAGGGATTTGAGAAAGTTCTTGAAGTAAAAGGTCTTGGTTATAGGGCTTTTGTTAAAGGTAAGACCCTTGAACTCCACCTTGGTTTTTCACATCCAGTTCTCTACCAGATTCCTGATGATATTCAGATAGAGGTTGACAGGGACAACAACATCTACGTTAGAGGAATTGACAAACAAAAGGTTGGTCAGGTGGCTGCTGAGATCAGATCCTTCAGACCACCAGAACCTTACAAGGGTAAAGGTATCAGGTACAGAGGCGAGAAAATCATCCTCAAGGCTGGTAAGTCTGCTAAGAAGTAATCCTTAATTGGGAGAGGTTAAGAATGGCGAAGTTAACTAGAAGAGAAAGGATAGCTAAGAAACACAGAAGAGTAAGGAAGAAGATTTTTGGTACTCCAGAGAGACCAAGACTTGCAGTATATAAGAGTCTTAAACACATCTATGCTCAGATCATAGATGATGTTAACGGTGTAACCTTAGTTTCTGCTTCTACTCTTGATAAGGAGCTCAGACCAAAACTTGCTGAACTCACAAAGACAGAGGAAGCTAAAGAGGTCGGAAAGCTTGTGGCACAGAGAGCTCTTGAAAAAGGCATTAAAAAAGTTGTCTTTGATAGAGGTGGTTTTATCTACCACGGAAGGATAAAAGCCCTTGCTGAAGGTGCAAGGGAAGGTGGACTTGAATTCTAAGGGAGGTAATTGATGGCTGAGAGAGTTAGACCAGAAGGGCTTGAGCTTAAAGAGAGGCTTGTTCATATCAATAGAAACGCCAAGGTTGTAACTGGTGGTAGGAAGTTCAGCTTTACAGCATTTGTTGTAGTTGGTGACGGTAAAGGCGTTGTTGGATTTGGTAGAGGAAAGGCTGCTGAAGTTCCAGATGCTATTAGAAAGGCTACAGAGGATGCCAAAAAGAACCTCATTAAAATTCCAGTTATTGATGGAACTATTCCATTTGAGATTCAGGCTAAGTTTGGCGGTTCAAAGATAATCATGAGACCTGCTGCTCCTGGTACTGGAGTTATCGCATCTGCTCCAGTTCGTGCAGTTCTTGAGTCTGCAGGAGTTACAGACATTCTCACAAAGGTTATCGGTTCAACAAACCCTCACACAGTTGTTAGAGCAGTTCTTAAAGCACTTGAGCAGCTCAAGACTCCGGAAGAATTTGCAAAACTTAGAGGTGTTTCTGTTGAGGAGCTGAGGAGAAGATGGAAACTCCCTGGCAGGAGAATTACAAAGGAAGGTGAAATCGTCAGGAGGTAATGATGGCTAAGGTTAAAATAACCCTCGTTAGAGGACTTGCTGGGAAAAGCAAAAAGAAAAGGGCTACACTTGAAGCTCTTGGTCTTCGCAGAAGAGGGAAGAGTACTGTTAAGGAGCTCAATCCTGCAATCGAAGGAATGATTGAAAAGGTAAAAGAACTTGTTAAAGTTGAGCCAGTGGAGGAGTAAGATGGAGCTTAAATTACATAGCTTGAAGCCAAATTTAGGTGCTGTAAGAGAAAAGAAAAGAGTAGGTAGAGGTCATGGTTCTGGCCACGGTAAGACATCAGGTAGAGGTCAAAAAGGACAGACTTCAAGGTCTGGATGGAAGGGAGGAACAAGACCTGGATTTGAGGGTGGACAGACACCTCTCTATATGAGATTTCCAAAGAGAGGTTTTTCAAACGCTCCGTTCAAGAAGGAGTATGCAATTGTTAACCTCAAGGATCTAAACGAGAGATTTGAAGATGGAGCAGAAATTACTCCTGAGGCTCTGAAAGAGACTGGGCTTGTTAAGAAAAACCTTCCTGTAAAGATTCTTGGAGATGGTGAAGTTACCAAGAAATTTACAGTTAAGGCTCACAAGTTTTCAGCCTCTGCTAAGGCTAAAATTGAAGCTGCTGGAGGCGTCTGCGAGGAGATAGCTTAGGAGTAAAGAATGAACCTATCAAAGATTCTATTCAACGTAACTGAAGTCCCAGAGCTTAGAAAAAGATTCATTTTTACAGTATTGCTCCTGGCCATTTACAGGCTGGGAGCTCACATTCCAACTCCCGGAATAGACGTTGTAGCCCTCTCAGAGTTCTTTAAGAGAGCTCAGGGGACTGTCTTCGGTTTTATGGACGTTTTCTCCGGTGGAGCTCTCAGCAAATTGACGATTTTTGCTCTTGGTGTAATGCCTTATATCAGTTCTTCCATTATTATGCAGCTTCTTACTGTTGCTATTCCTTCTATTGAGAAACTTGCGAAAGAGGAAGGAGAGTACGGAAGAAGAAAAATAAACCAGTACACCCGTTACGGTGCGGTACTTCTTGCTTTTATTCAGGCACTTGGTATTGCCATTGGGCTTGAGAGCATGAAAAGCCCTTCTGGCGTTCCCATTGTTCCAAATCCTGGTTTTACGTTTACTTTCGTCTGTGTTACCTGTCTCACTGCCGGTGCAACATTCCTCATGTGGCTTGGTGAAAAGATAACGGAGAAAGGTATTGGTAACGGAATGTCGATTCTCATTTTTGCAGGTATCGCTTCAAGAATTCCAAATGCTGTAATCACTACTTTTACTCTCTTTAAGAATGGTGAAATTTCTCTCTCCAAGATAATAGGGATTTCTGTGATTATCCTTGTGATGATTGCAGCCATTGTCTATATCCAGGAGGCTGAAAGGAGAGTTCCTCTTCAGTATGCAAGGAGAAATGTTGGAAGACAGGCTGTTGGTAAATATACAAGCTATCTTCCAATAAAACTAAATCCTGCTGGAGTTATTCCGATTATCTTTGCAGCTTCGGTTCTAATGTTCCCCGCAACAATTGTTAAGTTCATCCACCACCCTATTGCTCAGGCGATCTATGATGCTCTTCAACCGGGGAGTACCCTCTACTTAGTTGTTTATGGTGCTCTAATCTTCTTCTTTACCTATTTCTATACAGCGGTAATCTTCAATCCAGAAGAGATAGCTGAAAACCTCAACAAGCACGGTGGATTCATTCCCGGGGTAAGAGCTGGAACAGATACTGCAAACTACTTAGATAGGATAGTTTCAAGACTTACGTTTGCCGGTGCGGTATTTCTTACTTTAGTTGCCATTATTCCGTTGATTATTACCAGGAAGATGCAACTTCCGTTCTATTTCGGTGGAACAGCAATTCTTATTGTCGTTGGTGTTGCACTTGATACGCTAAGAAGAATGGAAGCATACGCTCTTTCCATTTCCTACGAGGGATTCTTGGGTAGAAGAAGGAAGAAACTGAAATTGGGGGCTGGAGGTTAATGTGATGAAGGTAGTTTTTCTTGGACCACCTGGAGCAGGAAAAGGAACTCAGGCAGTAAGGATTGCAGAAAAGTACAACGTTCCTCACATATCAACTGGAGACATCTTAAGGGAAGCTGTAAAAGAAGGAACGGAGCTTGGAAAGTTAGCAAAAGAGTATATGGATAAGGGAGAGCTTGTCCCAGATGATGTAATCATTGGCATTATCAGGGAAAGACTTTCTCAGTCGGATGTGAGAGAGAGAGGATTTATACTTGATGGTTTTCCAAGAACTCTTCCTCAAGCTGAAGCTTTGGACAAGATGCTTTCCGAGCTCAATATGCCTCTTGATAAGGTCGTTTACCTCAACGTTGACGATGAGGAGATAGTAAAGAGGCTTTTAGCTCGTGGTAGAGCAGATGATACTGAAGAAGTTATAAGAAATAGACTCGAAGTTTACAGGAAGCAAACAGCTCCTCTCATCGATTACTACTCTGAAAAGGGTATCCTTGCTGAGATCTACGGTGTTGGTGAAATTGATGAGATAACGAAGAAAATAGAGGAGAGCTTAGGGCTAAATGGTTAAGACGCTCAGGAAAACAAAGGACGGAATAATCCTAAAAACTCCGGAGGAAATTGCAAGGCTAAGAACTGCTGCAGCAACAACTATGGAAATTCTCCTCAGAGTTGCTGAGCAAGTAGCTCCCGGTATTACAGCTCTTGATATAGATAGGATTACAAGAAGTCTCTGTAAAGAATATGGCGTAAAGCCTGCTTTCCTTGGTTATGGTGGCTTTCCTGGTGCAATTTGTGTTTCCGTTAACGAGGAAGTTGTTCACGGACTTCCTACAAAGAAGAAAGTTTTCAAAGAGGGAGATATTGTAAGTCTTGACTTCGGTGCTATCGTGAATGGCTGGATTGGTGATGTTGCAGTAACAGTTCCAGTTGGAAAGATAAGTGAGACTGCACAAAAGTTGATAGATGTTACGAGGAAATCTCTCTACAAAGGTATTGAAGCAGCTAAAGCAGGTGGAAAGCTTATCGATATATCGAGAGCCATTCAGAAGTATGTTGAGTCTCACGGTTTTAATGTGACTCGTGGTTATGCAGGTCACGGAATTGGAAGATCTTTACATGAGGAACCTCAGATAACAAACTACGTTTACAAAGGCTATCCAGATATTACTCTTGAACCGGGAATGACGTTTGCAATAGAGCCAATGGTAAATGAAGGAACAGGGAAAGTAAAAGTAAAGAAAGACAGGTGGACTGTTGTTACCAGAGATGGTAAGCTATCTGCTCATTTTGAGCATGATGTTGCTATTACAGAAGAAGGGACTATAATTATGTCCGCAATTT
>OFBZ01000088.1_pt1 | contig 12009 bp, 13 predicted proteins | sample 1520731 | NCBI WGS metagenome assembly OFBZ01 (sample SAMEA3696450, study PRJEB22514) | metagenome | biome: water; feature: marine; material: hydrothermal vent | place: Pacific Ocean | collected 2014-08-16 | depth 1514 m
CCCTACACGACGCTCTTCCGATCTGAGACCCAAAATGAAGTTGGAAAGAAGAGATGTGGTGAACTCTAAGTATCCCAACTCAAAGGAGGGATTAATAGACTTCAGAGCTAATGGAGTGAGAAGTCCTGAAAGTGTTGCCATTAACACAATGTTTCGTAGAAGTTTCTTTTTAATTTCCATCTAAATTCTCCGTTATATTTTCAAGAACCTGTAAAGCCTCTCAAGCCCCTCTTCGATATCCTTTTCATCAGTACAGAAGGAAAATCTGACAAATTTATCGGTTTCATTATAACCAAAGTCCCTACCCGGCGTTATTGCCACTCCTGTTTTTTCCAGAACTTCAAACGCAAAAGAGTAGCTATCATTTGTAAACTCTGAAACATCAGCAAAAATGTAAAAAGCTCCTTCAGGCTCAACGGGTATTCTAAAGCCGATTTCCTTCAATCCCTGAAGCATCAAATCCCTTCTTCTTTTAAAGATTTCCACATTTCTCCTTAGCTCTGATAAACACTCTTCCTCAAAACAGACAAGGGCTGCATACTGGGAAAGGGTTGGAGGAGAAATGGCAATATTCTGAAGAACTGCTGTCATATCTTCTACCATCCATTCAGGTACAACAACCCAGCCAAGTCTCCATCCAGTCATCAAAAAGAACTTTGAAAAACCGTTTACGACAACAGCCCTATCAGTTACTTCAAGAACTGATGGTGCCTTTCCTGAATAGACAAGACCGTGGTATATTTCATCTGAAACAAGAAAAACCTTTTCTGACAGTTTTTCTAACTCCCTCTTAGAGTAAATCGCTCCTGTCGGATTCGATGGAGAGTTGAGAATGAGTACTTCCGTTTTTAGATCCCTTAGAGAAATCTTGAATCCACTTTCCGGATTTACAGGTATGGAAACACTTTCAAGGTTCAAAAACCTCAACATGTTCTTGTAACAGGGATATCCGGGATCTGCGTAGCTAACCACTCCTACCTTTTCCGAAACCACCTTCAAAACGGACAGAAGTCCGGGAGAGCTCCCCGGTGTTACGATGACCTGATCGGGTGAAATGTTTATACTGTAAGCTTTCTCATAATACTCTGCTATTTTTTCCTTTAGCGGTCTAATTCCTGTACTTTCAGTGTACTTCAGCTCAACAGTTTTCACAACTTCTGCTGCTCTTCTTTTTATAACCTCCGGAACGGAAAGATCAGGTTCTCCAACCTCAAAGTGAATTACACTTCTCCCTGACGCCTCAAGCTCTTTTGCCCGTTCCAGCACCTTCATTACATAAAACGGCTCTACTAATAACTTCCCCATAGTTTTCCTCTCTCTTCTCTCCAACCTCCTTTAGCCTTACACCTACAACCTCTCCCGGTTTCAGCTCCTCATCAACAACCATTCTTATGTAGTTGCCACTTAAAACAACCGATCTCCCATCTTCCAAGCTTGATAGTACCAAGGAATCAAGCTCTTTACCAACAAAACGTTTTCTGTAAGAGATACTCTTCTCTTTACCAATCTCTCTCAATATTGCCGCTCTTTCCTTCTTTTCCAGAGAAGAGACAGAATCCTTCATCTGAGATGCAACAGTACCCTTTCTTGGAGAGTAGGGAAAAACATGAAGATATCCAAAAGGAATTTCCTCTATAAGCCTTTTAGTCGATTCAAAATCCTCCTTTGTTTCACCAGGAAATCCAACCATAACGTCTGTTCCTATGCAGATATCAGGATTTCTGGAAAGTATCTTTTCAATAACCTCTCTGAACTCTTTTCCAGTGTACCTTCTCCTCATCAGGTTTAAAATCCTGTCACTTCCACTTTGAAGCGGTATGTGAAGGTGTGGAGCAACTTTTGAAGAGGAAGTAACAACATCTATGAGCTCATCGGTAAACTCTATAGGCTCAACCGAACTGATTCTCAGCCTGTACAGTCCCGGAACTTCAAGAATTTTCTCTATCAGTTTTGCAAGATTGATATCTTCATCAAGATCCAATCCATAACCTCCAAGATGTGTACCGGTAAGAACTATCTCTTTGTAACCAGCGTCAACCAGCTCCTTAACTTGCTCTAAGACCTTCAGAGGCTCTTCGCTAAACATTCTTCCCCTTGCTTTTGGAATAATACAGTAGGAACAGAAGAGCTCACATCCTTGCTGAACCTTAAGAAATGCTCTCGTTTTCCCTTCATAGTGTCTGATTGTCAGAGGATAGAACCGTTTTTCTTTCCAAACTCCTTTTAAGTAAAGTCTCGGGATTTCTCCCTTTACCTCTTCTCAACTATGTCAACAATCTGGAACTTCTCAACATTTCCAGTTATCAGGTCAACCTCTTTTACACCTTCCACATCAAAAGGATAGACCTCTGAGTAACAACCTGTGGCAACAACTAATGCTTCAGGATTCCGGTGTTTCGCCTTTCTTAGTGCTTTTCTGGACTTTGCATCTGCAACAGAAGTAACTGTACAGGTGTTAACAACGTATATATCTGCTTTTTCTGAAAAATCAACAATTTCATAACCACGCTTTCTGAACTGTTCCTCCATATAGGCAGTCTCGTGGAAATTCATTTTGCATCCAAAGGTACAAAAAGCCACTCTTTTCATAAACCTTCCTTTTTAAAAATAGTTCTCAATAAATATAACCTATGCAAGCTGAGATAGGAGCTCCTCACCTAAGAGTCTTAGTCGCCCTATTCCAATTGGTTCTCTTTCTTTCTCCCGAACTAAGATTATTCTCTTTCCTGAGAAGGCTTTTCTTACTTTCTCAACTTCTCCTCTGAATCTGTTAAAAACGACCAGCTCAACTTCAATTCCTGAAGCTTCCAGCTCATCAACCGTCTTTTTCGCAATCTGAATGGGTAGAACGGCAGGATTGACAACAATTCCAAAGAGAGTTTTTTCACGGTCGAGGAGAACACTTCTCAGCGTTTCAATCTGCTCCTTTCTCTTCACAAGAACGGAGAGAACAGTATCCTGAGAATAAACCTCCTCAAGCTTTCTTTTATCCTCAAGATCTGAATAGAACTGAAGCTTCAGAGCCTCTTTTCGTAAATCTATAAGCCGATGAAGCCATCTGTTTAAAAGGGATGGAAGAGAAACTAACCTTAGAGTGTAACCAGAAGGAGCTGTATCAAAAACTATTCTGTCGTAACTCTTTTCAGATTCTGAGATGATTCTGTGGATAACATCAAGAATCGCCAGTTCAAAGGCTCCCGGAGAGTAGTAGGCAAGATCTATCTGATCTTTTATCTCCTCTAAAATTACAGGACTCACTACCTTTTCTGCTTCTTTTTTCACTCTATGGAGATAACTTTTCATCTCAGATTCAACGTCAATTTCAACTGCAAAGAGGTTTTCAGAAACCTTCTTGACCTTTCCACCGATTTCCACATCAAGAGCAAGAGAAAGAGAGTGAGCTGGATCGAGGGAAACAAGAAGAGTTTTTAATCCTCTCTCAGACAGGGCAACAGCAAGGGCTGAAGAAATTGTGGTCTTTCCAACCCCTCCTTTTCCGGAGAAGAAGAAAAATCTTCTGTTTAACATACGGTACTCATTTATCATACTGTAACTGGAACTAATGAACCAACGAAGGGTAGTTCTATTTTCTTTCTCTTACTCCAGTTAAAAATCTCAAGTCCCACAACTTCATCGTTTTCATCATAGTCAATAACAATTCCCTTATTTTCAAGGTATTCACTATCAACGGGATTCTTATCACTTAATTCAATTACAAGGATATCCACGTCCGGGCTGTATTTTATTCGCATAGTCCTCTCCTTGCTCATCCATCAGTGCTTTTAAGGTTCTCCAATTTCACCAACAACCCTGCTTATGATGCTTTTCCTGTCAGCCATCCGCCTGTTCCAGCCTTCAAAATCCTCTGCAATATAGGGAAGTATTTCCACCATGTAATAGTACATCGGATTGGGCATCCCGAGCCTTTCGCTCAAAACAACAGTAAGCAGATTATCGTTGAGACTCCTGGCAGTTGCCTCAAGTTTATCTGTAGATGAATCGAGCAGAGCTCCTTTGAAAAAGAGTTTAAGACTCTTTAAGAACTTCACCTTTCTCCTCTTCTTTTAGCTTTTTCAGAGATATTCCCCCTTCGTAGAAGATCCAGAGAGCAAGGAAGATCTGAACAAGCGCTGCAATTCCAATAACCGTAAACTTCCACTTCATAAAGAGCATAATAAGAGACCAGATGGTAATCACAGCCATGAAAAGGGCTGGAATTCCTGGAACGAACCAGTATCTTCTTTTTCCGGTCTTCATAAGCCATATCATGACGACAAAAAGAGCAAGGGCTGCAATTAGCTGATTCGTAGCACCGAAAACTGGCCACAGAGCCTTCCAGACAGGAAGAACCTTATGTTTAACTGGATCTTCATACTTCATGAAAACCAGAAAACCGGGAATTATGAGTGAAACGAGAGTCGCAACGTATCTGTTCTTCACTCCTGTGAGCTCTGTAAAGACGTATCTTGCAAGCCTTGTACCTGTATCTGTACTTGTCAGAACAAAAGAAGAAAGGGCAAGCATTCCAAAAGCCATTCCAACCGTTTCAGGAATTCCAAAGACACTTAAAAACTTTCCAATTCCCTCACCGTAAATGGCAGCAACGTTCTTTTTGAGAATTTCAAATTCAGATTGAGAAAGAACCACAACAAAGATGATAGACATAATAGCAACAATACCTTCTAAAAGCATTGCTCCATAGCCAACTTTCACAGCATCTGTTTCCTTATCAAGCTGCTTTGATGTGGTTCCAGAACCCACAAGAGAGTGAAATCCAGAGATTGAACCACATGCTATTACAACGAAAAGAAGCGGAATAAGGGGTCCAATGTCTGAGTTGAATCCCATAAATGCTGGAATGTTCATATCCACTTTTCCAAAGGAGAGTATTATTCCAAGTCCTGCACCTAAAACCGCACCGTAAAGGAGAAAACTTGAAAGATAGTCCCTGGGCTGAAGGAGAATCCAGACAGGTGTAACTGAAGCAATAGCAACGTAAAGAATCAGAATAACGTTCCAGACATTTGGTGGCAGATGAGTCGGAAAGAGCTGACCAATGTAAACCCCAAGGTAAACTAAAACTACAAAGATCGCCGTTGTTATTCCCAGATTTTTCTTCCTGTGATAGACAATAAACCCGAAAAGAATGGCTAAGAATATGTAAAGAATTGCTGAAGTTGCTACCCCACCACCAATCGGCAGCATCTCAACAATTTTACCGTCCTCAATGATAGGAATCTTAGCATTGAAAGTAACCTGAGCAACGTTTATAAAGACCGCAACGACATAGAGAAGTGCAAGCCAGATGAAGAGCTTAAATATCGTTCCAGCCCTTTTGGTGAGATACATTCCACCAATTTCAGCTATGGACTTTGCCTTGTTTCTGATTGAAGCCACAAGAGCGCTCATATCGTGGACACCACCTATGAAAATGTTCCCTATTAGAACCCACAAGAAAGCTGGAAGCCATCCCCAGGAAGAAGCTGCAGTTATGGGACCTACAATAGGACCGGCACCTGCAATTGAAGAAAAGTGATGTCCAAGGAGAACAGGAGCTGGAGCAGGAACGTAATCAACGTCATCCCTCATAGTGTGGGCTGGAGTCTTGTTGTTGTCATCAAGATTGAAAACCTTATTGCTCAGGAACTTTCCATAAGTAACGTAAGCTATAACAGAGATAGCAATGGCTATGAGAAAAAGAATTGTTACCATCCCTTTCCTCCCAAAAAAAGTTTCAAATCTAATTATAAGAGTTAAACAGCCTGAGCTGCCTCTATTCCGTTCCTCTTTTTGATTCGCTGTTTCAAGAAGTAGTCTATGGTTTCCACCCTTATTTTTATTGATCCTGCAGGACGGTTTTCGTCTATTTCATGGAATGTGAAGTAAGGAGTTCCGCTCTCTTCCATGATCTCTTCAATTAAAGAGTAGATTGGTGCATCGTGACCACACCTGAAGCTTGATAGGTCAAGAACTGCAAGGTTTGGATGACCTGCTGCGTAAAGAGCTCCCCAGACCTTCCTGTTTGTATTTTCGCTGTAGGCTTTCTTCCAGATATCTCTTATGCTGAATGGATCTCTGCCTTTGAAAACTTTCTTCAAAAATTCCTCTTTAACTGGAAGTGATTCAATAGTAAGAATTGGATAGCCTCTCTTCTGAAGTTCTTCTAAAATTCCGTGGTTTATTCCAGGATCGTTGTGATAAGGTCTCCCTAAAACCAGAATTCCAATTCTGTTTTCTATCTCTATTTTTCTCAGAATCTTCTCGCCAAGACTTCTCATCTCGTTTTGATAGTAGCTTAGAGCTCTAAAGCCCTCTTTAATAGCTCTTTCGTTCTCTCCCTTTGTTAGACCCAGAATTTCCCTGAAAGCTTCATACATTTCATACTCAAGGAGTTCCTCATCGTGAAAGTGGAGTATCGGATCTAAGAATTCAATTCCCTTCTCCTTGAAAATATCCTTCTCCTTTGTCAAAACGGCTTTCACAGAAATCGGAGTTCCAGTTACAGTTGGACAGGCGTGGGAACCTTCGGCATCTTTGAAAAAGGAAATGAGCGTTGCAACCTTTGGGAAGAAGATAACATCCGGCTTTTTCTTAATCAGATTGTTGATGTGGGCAAGAACAACTTTGCTCGGAAAACATGGGTCAATTGCTCCACCCTTTAACTCTTCTCTAATAAGCTTTTCGGACGTGTAGTCTGAGAAGACAAAGTTTTCAACACCCAAAGATTCAAGATAACCTCTGAAAAACGGCATGAGGGAATAGAAATTAAGAACTCTTGGGATTCCAAATTTCAGGGATTTCCTTCTCTCTATCACACTTTTTCTTGAGATAATTCCAAATTTCCTGATTTCATAGACCTTCTCAACTGGATAACTTTCAAAAACTTTTTTTGCAGATATCTCCTGAAGGTTTGGATTCTCCTTCTTGATCTGGTTCAGCTTCTTAACAACTTCTTTCACGTCCTCAAGCTCTGTGACCGTTCCCTTTTCACATGGAGCAATGATGTACCTCTTTATTTTCCCAGAAAGGTTAACATGGATAAACGTCCTCTGACATCTGTTTGTACAGAAGTGGCACCTTGTTGTTTCATCACTCTTAACCTGAAAATCAAGATTCTCAAGTGCATCTATTCCTATGAAGTCGGTTCTTCCTGAATACTCCCTCATCGCCTCAACGGCTGCACCAAAGGCTCCTGCCTCTCCCGTTATCGGATGAACAAATATTTCAGCATCAGGAACTCTCTCTTTTATGAAGTCGTGCTGTGCTTTCACCGCCGCAAGATTTCTCTGAGTTCCACCCTGAAGGAGAAACCTTCTCCCCAACTTCCGTAAGTTTGGCTCTTTAACAACGTATAGCCAGATGTTTTTCGGTAGAACTTTTGCAAGCCCTGCCATTATCTCGTGGGACTGCCAGCCAAGTCTCTGGAAGTTGACAATGTCCTGTTCTAAAAAGACAGCACACCCAAAGTTAAACTTAGGAACGTATTCAGCCTTGAAGGCGACATCTGCAAAGTCTTCAACCCTATAACCAAACCTCTCAGCAGTTGACTGGAGAAAGTAGCCATTTCCGGCAGAGCACTGGGTATTGAGCTTGAAATCCTTAACCTCACCATTTTTCATTACCATTACTTTTATATCCTGACCGCCAACGTCAACAATTACATCAACTTCGTCAAAGAAGTGTTTTGCAGAGATCGTATGGGCAACGGTTTCAACAACTGCAACGTCTGCTCCAATCGTTTCCTTCAGCATTTCTTTCGCATATCCTGTAACGCCGACAGAGAAAATCTGGAGCTCTGCACCGCATCTTTCCACCTGGTCTCTAAGCTGCTTAACAACCTTTTTTACATCTTTAAGAGGATTCCCTCCAGAAAGAGTATAGGCGGTTGCAAGAAGTTCCCCCTTTTCATCTATCAAAACAGCTTTTGTTGAGGTTGAACCACCATCTATTCCAAGGAAGGCTCTTACTTTCTCTCCTCTCTTAAACTCTTTTGGTTTAAAAGGCTGCACGCCATACTTTCTCCTGAACTCCTCAAGGTTCTCACCGGGCTTTAAAAGTCCTCTCTCCCCGGTCTTTGCCTTCAGAAGGGTTATCGAACGTTTTGAAAACGCTAAAAGTCCATCCTTTCCTCTGTAGGGACTCTCCTCATACTCAGCAAAAAGGGCAGACCCAAGAGCTGCATAGTACTGGGAGTTCTCTGGAAGCAGAACACTTCCAGTGTTAAATTCGATTTCCTTCTCTTTCCACAGCTTTTCAAGATGGTATCTCCACGCCTCTACAAGGGCAGGGAAAAAAGTGTTGGGTCCTCCAAGGAGAAGAACAACCGGGCGCAAAGTGTATCCTCTTGTAAGAACTGAAAGATTCTGAATGACTATTGCGTTAAAAAGAGAGATCAAAAGCTCGTCTGCCGGAACACCGGCCTTCTGGAGACTGTTTATATCGGTTTCTGCAAAGACTCCACACTTTGCAGCAACTGGATGAACTTTGTCAGGGTCAAAATGTATAGAAGAGGCAACATCAAGAGGAATTTTCAGTTTGGAAATAATTCTGTCTATTGTAGCTCCAGTTCCACCAGCACACTTATCGTTCATAGTGGTAACCTTCCGTTTCACACCCCCGGCATCTATCCAGAAGATCATCTTCGCATCCTGTCCCCCGAGCTCCACAACTGAATTCACTTCTGGATGAAATCTCTCCACTGCAAGACTTACGGCGTTAACTTCCTGAATGAACTTTACACCCAGGGCTTTTGCAATGTCACCTCCACCACTTCCGGTCAAGAAGAGCTGAAAATCCTTCCCTGCAATCTCTTCAAACTTCTCGAGGAGTTTCAAAACCTTCTCAGCTTGCCTCGCCTCGTGCCTCTCATAGTGCTCAAAAAGGACATTATTCTTATCGTCTAACAGAACACCTTTAACCGTTGTAGAACCTACATCTATTCCTGCTGTTATCATCTTTTCTCCTGAACTGACATATCAGTTCAATATAAAGTTATACTTGAATTGGTAGAATTTACGAAATGGAGGTGAGAATGAAAAAGTGGTTAATTGGATTGACAATAACACTATCAACAGTTTCCTGTGCAACAAACCAGCAAAATGGAAAACTCAATGACATTGAGGCAAGGATTCAAGTTCTCGAACTGAAACAGTCTGAAATCCTGAAGGAGCTCCAGACAATGGAGCAGAGACTTACACAGATAAGGAAGGAATTCCAAAACTCAAAGTTTCCACCAGCAACTTATACCAGGAGCTCTCACAACTGGAAAACAGAGTTTCCTATCTGGAAAATTCTCTCAAAGAAAACAGAGACTACACGCTGAAATTGAACCAGTCCACCAAAAAAGAGATTTCGAAGCTTAAAACGGAAACCGATCGAAAAATTGATTCTCTAAACAAAGAAATAACTACTTTAAAGCAAACAATTACACAGGATAGAGAAAACCAAAATCAGAAAATTCTGGAGCTTGAAGAGAGAATCAGATTGTTAGAAGAGAAAATATCAAAGTTGAGAATCCCTTCGGTGAAAATTGAAAAGGTAAAACCAGAAAAGTAGTTTTACTTAACGCTTTCGAGGTTGTACTCAATCTCCAGCTGGAATGTTAACTTATCGTTCTTTATGGTATCAGGAATTGGTGGAAACTTTGCCCTTTTTATCGCTATGCAGGTCGCTTCCTGCAAAATATTGCTCTTTCCATTCAAGGGTCTGCATTCCACAACTTCCCCTTTTCTATCCAAAGTGAAACTAACAGATACAATTCCCTCTTCTCCTCGCTCTATAGCTTCCAGTGGATAGAAAATATTCCCTTCAATTGCACTTCTGATTGCATCTATGTAATAGGCTGGCAGATTTCCCTGGAGTGGCTTTAAACCTCCAGGTTTTTTAGGTTTTTCTTTTTCTTTTTTCTGTTTTTCAGGCAGTTTCTTTAAAGGCTTTTTGGAAACGATTTCCGGTTTTTTTTCAGGGATAGATGCCTTTTTAACCTCCTTCTTTCCTTTCTTTCTTACCTCCCTTTTGATTTCGACCCTCTGCTCTTTCTGCTTTATAAGGGAAATCTTAATGACCTGTCTAACTTCTTCTCTCTCAGGCTTTTTCAGACTTTCCAGAATTTCTATAAATCCAAGCTCTATCAAAAGAGATAAAATAAAAGCAAGTGAAAACCTAACGGCTGTTCTCATCCCTTTCCTTCGCAATGAGACCTATTGAGTTAATACCTGCTTCTTGAGCTGCGTCCATCACATTAACAAGAAGCTGAACCTTTGAGTTTCTATCTGCATTTATAGCAAGAGAAACATGAGGATTTTTTACCTTAGCATTTTTGAGGAATTTCCTTAGTTGCCCAAGATTAACCTTCTTGTTTCCAAAGTAGATACTCCCGTTTTCTTTGATGGTAACTGTGACGATCTCCTTTTTGACCTGAATATTCGATCTCTGGGTTGTTTCCGGTGGATTGGTCTTAATCGCAAGGCCAGGAATAATGCTTCCCGCAATAAGGACAAAGAAAGCAAGCAGGAAAAGCATCACATCTACCATAGGAATAATTATGAGCTGAGGCTTTTCTTCGGAAATATCATCTTTAAACTTAAACATCAGCATCTCCTCACGTAAGCTTCTCTAAAGCACTGCAAAACCTGATCAATGAGATTCCCCTTTTTGCTTCATTGGTAGTGCAGCATAAAGGAAGATTCCCATAATGAACAGAGCTAAAATAACCAACAGAATTTGCATTATCAACACCTTTTTAAAGCCTCCTTAATTGGTTAACCTTTTGCTTATACACAGAAATCAGAACTCCCAGAATTAAAGATAATCCATAAGAAACAAATATCCCTAAAACACTCCAGAACGTAACTCCAGAAGCCTTAATTGTAGTTACAGTTCCCACAACAGTTACCAGATCCACAGTAAACACTTTGGTGGTCATATCTTTGTAAAAGTCTATTTCAGCCTTCAGAGCCTCTATTTCCCTTTCTCTTTCAAACTCAGGAGTCTTCATACGAGAACACTCTTCTTCTTTAAAGTTTCCGCTATTTACCTCCCATAAAATTTACTAAAATTATACAATTGTTTTAACAACCTATTAAACCTATGTGGAGGAAATGTTGCTACTAACAATGGAAGTTGCCCATAAAACCGTTTTTTTCTCCCTCTATTTTCTCCTTTTCCTCGCCACCCTTGTGTTTATAGAAAGGCTTCTCTACTTTTCCTTTACCCTTCCTGCAGAAAAAAAACTGTTCCTGAAAGAGATTGAAGAGCTCAATGAAAACAGGGTTGAAGCTCAGTATCACAACTTCATTTCAAAACTGACAAGGGGAAAAGGACTGCTCTCCTTCACCATAACGGCATCTCCCCTTTTAGGGCTCTTAGGAACAGTCCTGGGAATAATGAACTCTTTTCTAACAATGGCAGAGAAGGGAATTTCAGACATAGTTGAAGTAAGTAAAGGAATAGCAGCAGTCGGGATTGAAACAGGTAAACCGATATCATTTGGTGTTCTTACAACAGACACTGTTGAACAAGCTATCGATAGAGCAGGGACTAAAGCCGGAAACAAAGGATGGGAAGCGGCCCTTTCAGCTATTGAGATGGTGAATCTCCTGAGAGAGATTTAAAGAGAAGGTAAAGGTGGAGCTTTCAAATAAAGAGAAGCGAAGAGCAAGAAAACATGCAATCCTTATGGTTTATCAATATGAGCTTTCAAAAGCCTCTCCTGAGGAAGTTGAGAACAGTTACTGGGACGACAACAAAGAGAATGAAAACGTAAAGTTAATGGCCTCAAAGCTTTTCAGAGGTACTCTGAAAAACATAAAGCTTATTGATATTGAGATTGCAAAACACCTTAAGAAGGGATGGACAATTAAAAGGCTCCTTCCAATAGACAGGTCAATACTCAGAGTTTCTGTTTACGAGATTTTAAATGAGAAAATCTCTCCAGCAGGAGCAATTATCAATGATGCTGTTGAGATTGCCAAAAATACAGGGGCTACAATTGTTAGCATTTTTGAGGTT
>OFBZ01000091.1_pt1 | contig 11456 bp, 18 predicted proteins | sample 1520731 | NCBI WGS metagenome assembly OFBZ01 (sample SAMEA3696450, study PRJEB22514) | metagenome | biome: water; feature: marine; material: hydrothermal vent | place: Pacific Ocean | collected 2014-08-16 | depth 1514 m
ATGTGTCCAGAAAGTTTAAGCTCTTCATCAACAAGCTCTTTTTCAATGTCCGTGAGATGGTCCTTTAAAATCTCCTGAAAGATTAAGTGAAGTTTAGAACCTATCTCCAGAACCATTAGCTTATCTTCTGGAATATCAGGTCTTATCCCCTTTAATCTCAAGGCAACTGCCAGAGGACAGCTGCCAATTTCAGAAGCTCTAATGAATCCCTCTTTTACTCCTCTTCCTTCTTTTAGCTTCAACTGTTCAAGCACTAATTCCTTTATCATAGCTCTTACCCCCAAGTAGGTTGGTCTCTTGCTGCAGAACCAAAAAGTCCTCATACTTCTTCATAGTAAATCCCCTCTTCTTCTACTTTCCTGAAAAGGTTGCCTTTTTCCTTCTCTATCAGGAGTTCAAGCAGGAGCTCTCCAGACATTGCTGAAACAACTTCTCCACCTAAAAGCAAAAAGACATGCTCCTTTTCAGGATTGACGTAGAGCTCCCATTCTTCTTTCCCTGCAACTTTCACTCCTTCAAAAGTTACCCCAGCGAATTCAAGTGTTTTCTTCTCCATAGCTCTTACCTCCTTCCAGATTCAAGATTTAAAAACTGCTTTGCTAACTCAGTCGTCCTGTCTAAGTCCCTACAAACACTATCTATGACCTTAGAAATCCTCCAGATAGCAGTTCTATTGAGTGCTATCTTTTTCGCATAGAGAACAAGCTCCTTTGGTGAAGCTCCTTCCACCCTGAACATAAAAGGTTTCTTTTTAACAATCACAAGCCCATAGACCTCCTTTGTCTCAATGTTCATAGCAAGTCCATAGCCTTTGTTGTTCCATCCAAAGCTAAAGCCGTCTTTCTCCTTCTTAAAAGAGAACTTTTGAATCCAGGCTTCAGCTTCGGATATGGTTTCAACCTGCTTAAAGCTTTTCCATTTCTCAAGTGGACTTTCAACTTCAATCTCTCCCACAAGAGCTTTAGCCAGCTCCTTCATCATAGAACCTTCAGCCTGGGATAGCTCAGCAAGTCCTTTATCAGAGAGCTCTCCTTCCACCATCAGAGAAGTGTCCATCTTGCTGGCTATCAGTCCCAAAGCCTTTTCCTGCAGGGTATCTTTGTAGGCAAGGAAATGAACCTTTACTTTCTGTTTCTGTCCTATTCTCCAGCTTCTACGGCTTGCCTGCCGTAGAGTGTAAATGGAATATCCCGTCTGGTAGAAAACAACTTCAGGAAAGGCTATTAAGTCCAATCCTGTTTCTACCAGCTTGGGATTGGTAATGAGGACATCTATCCCCTCATTCAGCCTTTCTTCTACCCATTCCTCTCTTGAAACAGCAGGAACGGTTGAGTATAGAACCGCCGTTTTTAACCCAGCTCCTTCAAGTATTTCCTGAATTCTTGGAGATATGTCTCTTGTCCCTGTAAAGGTAACATAGACAAGAGTTTTCCTTCCCTGTCTTTTAGCTTCAAGACAGAGCTCTAAAAGTTTTTCCTCCTTCGGCATAAGTCCTTCCACAACTTCATTGGTAATGTCTCCATTTTCCAGTTCCCAGTAGTTTTCCCGATAAACAGCATCGGGAAGCAGCAAAAGAGCCGTTAGGAGAGTTGAAAGGTTTTTCATAAATCCCTTCTGGTAGGCAACCACTTCTCTCCTTATACTGCTCTCTACGTCCAGATATACCTTCCTTTGCTCCTCATTCATCTCTATCAGATGAACCTCTTCCCTGTAAGGCGGTAAGGCTTCAGCAACATCTGAAAGCCTTACAAAGACTGCATTGGAAAGGAGAAGTTCAGGGAAGAGACCCGGCGAAATGCCAGGCAGAGCTTTCATTCTTACCTGTCTTCTCTTCTTCCTCACTCCATAGTCATAGTCTTCATCATTCCTGACCTTGAAAACTTTTTCAACAAAGCCGTATCTCTTCTGGAATTCCTGTTCCGACCTGTAAGTAAATCCCAGCTCCTTCATCTCTTTAGTGTGAGTTCTCCAGAGGAGATGAAAGAGATTATGAGCGTAACCTCCCATAAGTGTCCCGGTGAGGAGAATCTTCTTTTTTATGGCAGAGGCAAGCATTCCGAAGACCTGTCCCTGAATGGAGCTCCCCGACTTGTATTCGTGGACCTCATCGGCAATGAATATGTCAAAGAAGCTCCTCAAGTATTTCTTAATGAACATTCCCAGGGAATACCGCCTGATCCTGCTGCTGTCAGCCTGCCACAGTTGTTCTCCACAAAAGGGACATTGTGCCTTCCTTCTGAAAGGGTCATATCCCAATTCCTCTTCAATAAGTGTCCTTGAAGAAAAACAGGAAGGACATACATAGCTTCCACCTTTCTTTAAAAGTCCATGTCTCCAGCCATAGTGTAATTTGGCTTTTTCCCTTGAAACAATGTAGAACTCGTGAACTTCAGCTTTTTCTCCTTTTCTTTCCCTCAACTTCTCCAGCTGGGAAATAGAAGAGATAATCTCAGCTCTTGCACCCGGTATTGTTTCCTCAACTTCTCTCTTCCACTTCCTTACAAGATGAGGCGGACACAGCACCAGCACCCTTTGAGGTTTTTCAAAGAGAGACACCACAGCAAGGCTTGTAAAGGTCTTTCCTGTTCCCATCTCTCCGATGAGATATACGCTGTTCTGCTTCTTCAGAGCCTCATACACTCCAAGAGCTGTATGAGCCTGAGCAAGAAAAGGTTTTCGGAGAAGATGGGAGAACTTTCCCATAGTCTCCCTTGCAGGTAAAGGAGTGTAAAGAGGTTTGAATTCCTCTTTAACCCTTTCAGTGAGAATTCCCCCGAATTCCTTGATAAACTCAGAAAGAGTCCACTTTGTAGCTTCTGCTTTTTTGGACTCTTCTACCATCACGCTCATAGCTTACCCCCTTTTTTCATAGTTGAGGAATTACAGTTTTCATGACATAGATAATCAGCGAAAGAACTATCAGAAAAGAACCAAGTCCTGCCATTTCCATAGCTCTATCCTCCAACTTTGAGTTTGTGACAGCTATCGTCGTATTCATGCACCACTTCAAACCCAGCAAGCTTTAAAGCTTCCTCAAAAATCTTTCTCGCACAATCCATTTCATCTGGCTCATTTATCCCCTTAAATTCCACCTGAAAATCAATTCCTAAAGGTTCAATAAATCTGATAACAGCTTTCTTCTCCATAGCTCTACCCTCCTTATTGAAGTTCCTTAGTTTTTACAGCTTCACAGACTATCTCTCTGAAGTTCTCCGGAAACGAGAACCTGAATGCAAGGCATCCATAGGAGTAAACCTTTCGTAAGTATCCTTCTTCCAGCATGTAGTCCCACAGCCAGTCTTTCCATTCAAGTAGAAAAGGAAGTCTCTCTTTTGCTCTCATAGCAAGAATATTCTTCGCAAGAGATTCCGCTCCTGTTGGAACAACTATGTAGTCATCAAGAGATTTCACAACTGCATGAGCAAGCCCGGCAGGAAGATTCGCCTGAACTCCTTTTACTTTGGAAACATAGCTGAATTTGAAGTCCTCAAAAACGTTTCCCTCTGGAGTAATTAGCGTAACTGCTTTTCTGGTTATCAGCTTAGCCCCCATTACATCTACGTGAGATTTCTGTCCCAGAATTGAAACAAGGAGAACTTCTGCTTCTTCCAGATCACAAGCAACAACATCTGCATAGCACTTAACACCACTCTGGACCACAACCATAGCTCTTACCTCCTTATCGGATTTCAAAGATTTCTCCTCTGTTAAGGTCAAGAACTTCAATAGATACGTCTATCCTTTCTACTTCTCTTACAACTCTTGCCTTTTCCTCTACTTCTTCCATAGTTACAGTTGTTTTGACAGTTTTCCCCCTTACCACATAGTTGTAACCTTCTTTCTGGACCCTTCCGTCAAGGTAGCCTCCAGCCATGAGCATTGCTAAATGACCGGTTCTAAGTGGCATAATCGGTCTCTTTCTCTTCTCCACTGCTTTAGAGAAGAGCTCTCCATAGAGAGGAGATTCTTTTGCATAGAACTGGAGTATCTCAGGTTTGACTTCATTGAGCTTGAAAGTCCACCTTGAGACAGGTGGTTGCTCCCGCAGTTCCCATACCTTTTCAGAAGTTCCTATGACTTCTGCCTTTTGAAGGTTCTCTCCAACTTCAAGCAGCCGTTTAAGAACTTCTGGATCAGGAGAAGTCTTCCTTAAAAGTTTCCTCTTTCCGAAAAGAATGACCTGTTTGAACTTTTCTCTCCTCTCTACTTCATCGGGTAAGCGGAAAACTTCAACGTCCTCATACTGCCTTGCAATGTATTTAGCAAGTTCTCCTTTAAGGTGGAGAAAGGAATAATGAGGAACAACGAGAACAAGAAGTCCTCCATGAAGCAGTCTTGGAGTAAATTCCCTGACAAAGAGATACTCCAGCCTTGTGCTTATCTCCTCTCCTTCAGGATTTACCTTTTTGACCCAGTCGTAAGGTGGATTCAGGTAGAGAAGGGTAAAAGAGTAACTTAGAGACGCTGTAAAAGCATCTCCTATTAGAACGTTTCCCTTCCCTATCCTCTCAGCAGCTGCTTTCCCTCTTTCAAGGTCAAGCTCTATTCCATAGGGAATTCCTTTGAGATGAGAGGCTAAAAAGTGGAGAGCTCTCCCATCTCCACAGCACGGATCAAGAATCCTGTTCCCTTCCTTTACAGGTCTAATGTGGGAACAGATTAGAGGCAACACTTCTTCCGGAGTCGGATAGTATCCAGCCTTTGCCTTAGCTTCCAGTCTCGCCATAGCTCTTACCTCCCTTCAAGTTTTGATAAGAGTTTTTCTCCAAGCTCAGAGATATACTCCTCTATCTTTTCTCTCCTTGAGTCCTTGAAAATCAGAAAATCCCCCGTTTCATAGAGAAGAGGTTCTCTGTTGACACAGAAAACTGCTTCAAAGTCGTTGTTTTCCTCGTCAGCATCTACCACAACGGTAACGATACAGCTGTTCCCCGTTTTCTCTTTCAAGAATTCTTCGAGTGTATCAGCAACAGCAGAGAGGATGAGTTTCAGTTCTTCGGATGTTCTTGTTAGAGGATTCAGGAGCTCCCTATAAACATCTGCTAAAGGTTCTGCTTTTAGTTCAGAGAGCCTTTTTACAAAGTAGAGAGACATCCTTTTTCTTAGTTTTTTCTCTTCTTTCATAGTTCTTACCCCCTTAGTTTTGTGATTTCCCGAAAAAGCATAAAAAAATCCTTCACAGGCTATGCCCTTTCGGGAAACCACAGGAATTTACTGAAGAAATAGAAGGGATTTATACATGGGTGGAGGGACAGACCAGGAAAACTCACAATCCCATAAAGGGAAAGTGAGGGTCGTCCCTCATACTGAACTTAACTGACTTCCTGAGAAAGACTAACTTCCTGACCTTGCAAGAAAACCAACTACCTGAACCTGAAGAAAAAAACTACTAATATCCTTAGGAATCAGAAATTTTTACTATCATCGCTATCCACACGAAAATTGTAAGAACAACTATTAGGGTAAGAAAATCCATCCAGAAACCAAAATTCATAGATATATCCCCTTCATCAATTATCATGCCTTAGCTAACTTCAAACTATTTATTAGCTTTAGGCTCAAAAGTCTTTATCATAGAAAGAACAAACAGGAAAAACAAACTAAACACTACTACTAGCAACAGTACGGAGATCAAGGATACCTCCTTCATACCAGTTAATCCTCCTTCTCAAGTTTAACTATAGTTTTTGCCACCTTCTTGGTCAACCATGCAAGGATTGAAAAAATAAAAATCCCAACTAACTCTACACACAACTCTTTCATTCCATAGTGAACAATCGTTACAGCAATACCAGAAAGCAAAGCAATCTGCAATGCTATAAGAGCTTTATAAATCTCATAAAGCAATTGAGATTCTATCTTCACAGCCCACCCTCCTTCATCTTAAAACTCGATATCCTCCGGATCAGGAACCTCATCTGCTTTAACAGAGAGAATCCTGACCTTCTCAGCCCTTATCTTGACCCTTGAGTGCTTTTTACCATCAGATTCCCACCTTTCCTGTCTTAGTTTTCCTTCCAGTAGAACAAGAGCTCCCTTAGTAAGTCTTTCAAGATAGCTTTCGTATTTCGTAAAAAAATCTGTATCAAAAAAGTGGGATTCCTCTTTCCATTCATTCCCAGATTTCCACCTTTCGTTGTAAGCCACTCTGAATGTGATTAGGTTTACATCCTTAAATGGCTTAATCTCTGCATCTGCTACCAGTCTTCCGAGTAAGATTACCTTGTTCATATCTGCTTCCCCCTTTAAAAGTTTTAGTTCAGTTCTTGAAATTGAAGGACGAGCAAAAGACCCGTCCTTTTTCATAGCTCTTACCTTCCACTCAGTTCCTTCCTCCTAACTCCCAGCCAGCTCCTTTTACACAGTTTTCCACCGTAACTCCAACTTTTTCACAGCTTATACCTTGAACACAGCTTCACTATCAAGCCCAGCTCTTTCCTCCTTATTTACAGTTCCTTCCGCACAATCAAGCAGAAACCTTTGGGAAGTTCTTTACCCTCTCGATGAGTTGACTCGCCTGGAACTTGGTAAGCGTCTCGCTGTTGAGCTCGAATCCAAGCTCCTGAGCAATCTCCTTTAGAGATTCAGTATTCATCCCCCTTTCTTTAGCCAGTTTCTTGATGAGTTTCTTCTGTTTTTCGGAAGCTGGTTCTCCAGTCTCTTCCTGTAAATAGCTCTTATCTCCTTTCTTACCGTCCTCTTTAGCTGGTGCAAGTTCTCCTCGATAGGCTTTATGCCCTATGGAGAACATTGCCAGTGCCTTTTGAACGGCATCAGTAGTAGCCCCCTTCAAAGCATCGGCAACCGTATAGTTATCCGATCCGCCGAATGCCTCTTTGCAATTGCCTTTGTCCATCATCCAGACACGGACATGAACAAGAGCAACATAAACCTCCTCTTCCTTACCATTCTTCCTAACTCTCTTTTCTTTCTCATAGCTACTATTGAGAATTTCATATCCCCAGTTTCCAGCCCCTATGACCTCGTTGAGGGCGTCGAAAACGAATTGAGGATAATATCCATAGAGAGTCCTACCACGAGAAGGAACCTCTTGAATTGCGTCCCTTCCATAGCTATCAAGTATTTTGTCCACAGCTTCTACCACTTCCCAATAAGTATCATTCCTTTTTACTGCCATAGCTATAACCTCCTTTAGCGTAGTTTTAGAGTTTTTAAGAGTTTTGAAAATTTGTTTTCCTTCCGTTTCTTCAGTAAAACTTTATTTTCATAGTGTCTCCACCAGATCCTTGTATCTTCCCCACCCTCTAAGAACCAGATCACGAGGAAAGCAAAATCCTCCTCATCCAAATCAGTCGCTTCTCTGGCAGACTGGAGAAGATGAAGAAGGACTTTTACCTCTTCTTGAGATTCCCCCTTCAGAGAAGCATAGAGGTTAAACAGGAATGAAGTTGAGGCAAGTTCTTCACAGGTTACTCCTCTCGTTAAGATTTCCCCCTGGCATTTTCTAAGTTGCCGTTTGTAGTCCCTCAAAGCATGCATAAATTCAAGAGGAACTACTTCCAGTAAAGCATCTGCAAGCCTATCTCTTTCCACCTTTTCCACAGCAGAAGTCCTTTCCATAGCAATTTCCCCCTTAGTAAAGTTTTGGTTTATTTTCATTGCTTTCTGGAAACTTCATCTTGTAGAAAACTTTATCCCCAAAACGTGCATCGGGAAAAGCTATCCGTAGTAGATGCTCAAGAGTGATGACTGCAACTCCATTACCATAACAGTATCCGCATTCTTCTTTTTTCCATGCAGGTTCTACTGCTATTGGAGATGGACAATAAGGGACTTCTACATAGCCCTCTCCCCCGCATTCAGGACAATCAAAGATTATCTTGATTTTCTTTAAAGGAACCTTTTTAGTTCTTACCGCCTTTTTCATAGCGGATCCTCCTGTGCCTGTAGTCTCTCCTCAATGGACAGGGAGAGTAGCTGGTAGAAAGCGGGAAGATGGCAATCTACCAGCCCAGGTCAGGATATTTGCTTTTTGCTTATAGGCTTAGGAAGTTAGTTTTTGTTAAAGGTGAAGGTAGTTAGTCTTTGTCAGGTAGTTAGTTAAGTTAAGTATGTAGATGTCTTCCCTTTTTCATCTACAGAAATAGCAGTATCAGGAATTCCTGTCGCCTTGTCTTTTTCTGGAAAAAGACAGACTACTCCCTGTTCAATCAGAAGAGACTACAGACACAGCGAAACACCTGGAATTAAGAGAAAACTGGACATAGCGAGGGAAGGACACAGTAAAAGGCGGGACATAGTGGCAGAAATGCCTTAATTCCCCTCCAGAAGGAAGGGAATGCAGGCAGTTCCATATTTGACATAGAGGCTTTACTGACTGGACACAGCTTGCAAGCTCTTTATGTTCATAAAGCATATTCGTAAAATTCAGTAATCCGTTAACATAGCTAAAACAAGCCCATAGAAGCATTTAACAGTTCACAAATTTTCTACATTTAAATCGGCACAGCTGAAATTGTTTTAAGCTATACCACCTTAAGAAACCTTATTCACTTTTCAAAGACCTTGTAATTAAATTCTAACGCTGAATGGAAAGAGTTGTCAAGGTGAAAAAAGAAGCGTATTCTTAATAGGAGTACTAAAACGAAGGACATTACTATGATTACTATAAACCTCCAAAGATCATGGAAAGAGCTTTACTTATTTGTCACAGATTATCTGGATATATACGAGAATCATCTTGAATTCCTCGAAGCAGAAGTCGAGTCTGAAGATCCCTCTTGGACTAATCTTTTTGATATTAGAGCTCGACTTCTTGTCTTCATCACTGAAGAAAAGTATGCATATACCTCTCTTGTTTTAAATAAAAGACGAATCTATCAAAAACATTGTAAAAAACTACGTCAACTTGACCGAATTCTTATAGAGAAAGCTCCCTTCATAATCGAAAATTTTGATTTACCATCCTTTAGAGAGTATATGATAAAAGACTTCAAAGAAAGGTTCAAGGAAGAATGGAAGCTACATTCGAAGGAAGTAAAAGAACAGTTTTTTCAAACATTTTGGTGGTTCGCCTTAGACCTAATCATTTTAGGAAAATACAAATTTCCTACATATATACCTTCTTGGATTCTCAAACCTAAAACACACAACATAGACGCTGTAATCATTAAAGGAATTGCTAAAGGGAAAAAGAGTTACTCTGTCATGCTGTTTTTACCATCAAGAAATCTACCTTATATCAAAAGGAAAAGACTAATAGAAGAACTTACGGATAATTTCGTTTTCGATGTAACTTCTTTACTAGACACAACCTCTTCATCAGGAGCAAAGGAAACTTATTTACTCTTCCTTACATCTGGTTTTATAGGCAAACTTAACATCCAAGTGCCTGCACCCATTACCAGACTCAAGGAGGAAAAACTTTTGATCGCTCTACCAAAAAAAGACTCTGTTTTTTTTAATAACTTTTTTGAAGAACTCGAAATGGCAGTTAAAACCAAAAATACAAAGTTTTTTAACCAAAAAACTCTTACAAAAGAACAGTTTATCATAAAAGAGCTTGACTATATTAGTGCAGCCATAGAATCCGAGATCAAAGAAACGAAAATAAAATCTCCCACAACAATAAAAGCAGGTATTCCTACAGAGGTTACGCTTGTATCCTATTGATAGAAACCTAAGCAACAAATTACTTTTCATTCTTAATAAGCTCCAAAAAGGATTATTTTACTGGAGAAACGTCAGATGCGATTCAGAATATGCAAAACTTCTTTTCCAAAAATATAATCGCAAGACCTCTGAGAGATCCAAACCATGCAGGAATCTCAAAAGTAAATGTATTGATGGAAAGATAACGGAACGGGAACTACATTTCTGCAAAAGAAGAATTGAAGATAAAATACCTTTAAGATCCCCTAACGACCTTGACTTGACAGCTAAAGTAATAGCAAACAGTAAAGATATAATGTTAGCCTACTTACGGATGAAATCCGAAGAAGAAAAAGTATTGATAGGTAAACTCTTTAATTACAACGAAATAAAACTCCATTTTCTTCCTATTATTACCTACCCTGAAACAATAACAGTATGGTTTCTCTCATGTAAGCTGAATAAAGGAGAAAATAAGATCCAAATTCTTACCTTATATCCATCAAAATTCAAAGATGACCTCAAAGAATGCTTTATATATGAAATAGAAAAGCTCAAAAGAACAAAAAAACCGTCCACAAACATAAGCAAAATCCTAATACCGCCAATTTGGCTTAACTTAATAGAATCTTAGTTAAAAACATCCGATAAAAGTCAACTATTTAATCCTTTCATCCTCATCACTTAGCAACTCATCTAAAAGCTTCTTAAGTTTTCTACCCGCTGAAGTTTGATATTCTCCGCTTTTTATCATATCTTCCGCTGTTTCCCTAATCAGAAGAAACTTCCCTTTTAGTTCAGTTACCGAGTAAATACCTTTCTCCTTAACTTTCTCTGTAGAAGTACTATCCAAAAACATACTTCCTTCCCCAAAAAGTAACCATAGAGGATTCACCCTATAGAGTTCTATTAGTTTAGCTAATATCTCAGTCGGAATAACATATCTACCTGTCTCCCAATGTGCTACTGCAGAAGTTGTTCTACCAACAATTTCCGCAAGCTCTTTCTGGGAAAGTTTTAACTTTCTTCTTAAAGCTGACAATCTTCTTCCACAAGCCCTTGGTTCGAATTTTCCCAAGGCTAACTCCTTATATTTAGTCTAACTACTTGACATCTTTACTCAAACTAATAAAATCAGTTTAAAACCTACTTCTATTATTACACACAGGAGGGATAACAAAGTGAATGAAGAAAAGAGAGAAAAGCTCAAGAGAATTTTCTTCGCCTCTCTCCTCATAGAGAACACTACAATGGAAAAATGGTGCAAAGAAAAGGGCATTAAGTATAAAAGCTTACAAAGATGGCTCTACAAAGGATTTCCCAAAGGAAAAAACCGCAAAACTATAAAAGGAAAACAGGCTCTCAAGGAAATCATTGCAACAATAGACAAAGTAGGACTTTCTGACAAGATAGATCCAATGTGGAGGAGTTATTATGACTTCAAAAGTTGATTTAACTCAATTCAAAACCTATAATAATGAGCATAGAAAGTTTATTTTTAGTGGTAGTCCTAAATACACTTTTTTCAGGACTATCTCAGGTAGTCAGTTAAGTTTTCTTTCTCAGGGAGTCAGTTTTTCTTTAGGTAAGGTAGTAAGCAGGAGGAGTGGTATGACTGTTTTTGCTGACTCCCTGAGAAAGGGAACTATACAAAGAAAATATGTAATTGGTTATCTGACCTTACTTCACTTTTTGAAAATTTCCCAAAGAAAAGGCATTCACGAAAAAGGAGAAAAAAACAGGATTGCAAAGAAGGGGAGATTTCCAGCATCTTCCATAATTTCAAAAGAAATGAGAAAATTTTTTGGTGGGGCTGGCAACCCCACCTGGCAAGAAGAAAAACA
>OFBZ01000093.1_pt1 | contig 11320 bp, 8 predicted proteins | sample 1520731 | NCBI WGS metagenome assembly OFBZ01 (sample SAMEA3696450, study PRJEB22514) | metagenome | biome: water; feature: marine; material: hydrothermal vent | place: Pacific Ocean | collected 2014-08-16 | depth 1514 m
CAGTGAAGGATGGAGATACTGTTAAGATTGACTACGATAAAGAAAAAGGCGAATTTACCTTTGAAGTAGAGAAAGAAATTCCTCCAAAACAAGCTGAGATAAAGACAGCAGAAAATGTTGAAGAGAAAGACCAGGAAGATCTGTAAAATTTCATAAACAAGTTCTAAGGAGGGAAACGGTATGGAAAAGTTTACGTGTGATGAACTTAAAGAGGCTTTAAAGGGTATTGTTGAAGTTGGAGAAGATAGAGTAAAAGTTTTAGATGAGAAAAAAGTAAGGGAAGAGCTTATAGACAAGCTTGTTTACACAGCGGTCTTTGGAGATGAGGAAGAAAAAGCATGTACAAGATGGCTTATAAGGGCAATTGCTCTTGAAATGGATATTGTTCCATCTTCGATTCATGACCTTTACGTACAGGGAATGGCAAGGGAAGAAATTGACCAGTGGTTTACAGTTCCTGCAATGAATATCAGAGGAATGACCTACGACGTTATGAGGCAGATTTTCAAGATTGCAGTTGAAAAGGAAATGGGTGCCTTTATTCTCGAAATTGCGAAGTCCGAGATTGGCTACACAGATCAGAGACCTGCCGAATATACAGCTTGTGCTCTTGCTGCTGCTATAAAGGAAGGATACAGAGGACCTGTTTTCATCCAGGGAGACCACTTCCAGTTTAACGCCAAGAAATATGCTGAGGATCCAGAGAAAGAGCTTGAAAACATTAAAGCCCTTACAAAAGAAGCAATAGAAGCTGACTTCTACAACATCGATATCGACCCATCAACACTTGTTGACTACAGTAAACCAACACTCTCAGAACAGCAGTATCATAATTATCTAAACACTGCAAAGATGACCGCTTTCATCAGAGAGATTGAACCCGAAGGAATTACAGTCTCCGTTGGTGGTGAAATCGGGCACATTGGTGGTAAGAACTCAACACCGGAAGAGTTTGAAGCCTTTATGGAAGGATACCTTGAGACTCTAAAACAGTACGGAGAAAACATTCCACACATCAGCAAGATAAGTGTTCAGACAGGAACTGAACACGGTGGTGTTCCACTTCCAGATGGAAGGATAGCTGAAGTTAAGCTTGACTTTTCTGTCCTTGAGAAAATCGGAGAGGTTGCAAGGAAGAAGTACTCAATGGCAGGTTCTGTTCAACACGGTGCTTCAACGCTTCCAGATGAGCTATTCCACAAGTTCCCTGAAGTAAAAACAGCTGAAATTCATCTTGCAACAGGATTCCAGAATATCATTTACGATCACCTTCCGGAAGATTTCAAACAGGAAATCTACAACTGGCTCAAAACTGAACTTAAAAACGAATGGAAAGAGGGCTGGACGGAGGAGCAGTTCATCTACAAGACAAGAAAGAAAGCCTTTGGACCATTCAAGAAGAAATTCTGGGATTTGCCACAGGACGTGAAAGATAAGATAATGGCTGAGCTTGAAAAGAAATTCAGATTCCTCTTTGAACAGTTAAACGTCTATGGAACTAAAAGGTATGTAGATAAATACATCAAGCCTGTTAAGGTCTACAGGAAGAGACCTTACTAATTTTCTGCCCCCTGGAGGGGGCTTTTAATTGGGAGGTTAAAGACGTTAAATGACTAAAGGAATTGTAACAGAAAGAGCTGGTCAGAAGATTACAGTCTTTGTTCCTGAAGAGGAAAAGAGTTACAGAGGAATTCCCCTTGGAAAGGTAAAGAAGAAAGATAAGGTCTATGCTGGAGACAGGGTAAGAGGGAGGATTGTTGATAGTGAAAGCTTCGCCATAGAAGAAATTGAGGAAAGGAAAAACTTACTTATAAGACCGCCGATTGCAAATGTTGATAAGGTTGTTGTTGTCTCAACTATCAAAAATCCGCCTTTTCAGAGCTATTTGATGGATAACCTACTTGTTGTATATGACTACCTCAGGCTTGATACAGTTGTTGTTTTTAACAAGATTGATATTCTCGATGAAGAAGGAAAGGAGGAGCTCGAGAAGTGGTTTAAAATCTACACAGATGCTGGATACAAAGTTTTAAGAGCAAGTGCAGAAACTGAAGAAGGTGTAGAGGAATTAAAAAGAGAACTTTCAGGAGTGATTTCTATTTTTGCAGGACCGTCTGGAGTTGGAAAGAGCTCTCTGATTTCGAAATTAACAGGAGAAGAATTGAGAATTGGTGAAGTAAGCAGGAAGACAGAGAGAGGAAGACACACAACAAGAGAGGTAAGATTGATTCCGTTTGAGGGCGGATTCATTGGAGATGCTCCAGGATTTTCAAGGGTTGAAGCACTAAACTTCATGGAGAAAGAAGAGGTTAGATTTCACTTTCCTGAGTTCCTAAGATACCAATGTAAATACTCAGATTGTCTTCATTTGAACGAAGAGGGTTGTGAGGTCAGGGAAGCACTGAAGAGAGGTGAAATTTCCTGTGAGAGATATAAGAATTATTTAAAGATGATCAGAGAGTTCGTTCCCTATTTGAAGGAGGTTTGTGATTAATGGCTGTGACTACTGCAACGTTTTTAGAGAAAAAGAAAAAAGGAGAAAAGATAACAATCCTAACTGCTTACGATTACCTGACAGCTAAGATAGTTGACAGTGCCGGAGTTGATGCAATCTTAGTGGGAGATTCCCTTGGAATGGTCGTTCTGGGATATCCTTCCACTATCCCTGTAACAATGGAAGAGATGATTCACCACACAAAAGCTGTTGTCAGAGGCAGAAAAAATGCAATGGTCATATTTGATATGCCGTTTCTCTCCTATCAGACAGGAATAAGGGATGCTGTTTTGAATGCTGGAAGAGCTTTGAAAGAGACAGGGTGTGACGCTGTTAAGATTGAAGGAGGAACTACCCAAAAAGAAACTATCAGAGCTCTTGTGGACGCTGGAATTCCTGTTATGGGGCACATAGGACTCCAGCCTCAGAGCGTAAAGACTCTTGGTGGTTACAAGCTGAGAGGAAAGGGAGAGGAAAGAGAAAAGCTAATAGAGGATGCAAAAGCTGTTGAAGAAGCCGGAGCTTTTGCAGTCGTTCTTGAGAAAATTCCCTTCAGTCTTGCAAAAGAGATTACAGAGCTCCTCTCAATTCCAACCATTGGAATTGGAGCAGGAAAATACTGTGATGGTCAGGTTCTTGTCTTCCACGATATGGTTGGTCTTTTTGAAGAGTTCAAGCCAAAGTTTGTAAAGCGTTACGCAGAACTCGGAAAACTTGCAAGAGAAGCCGTTAAACAGTACATTGAAGAAGTTAAGTCTGGAAAGTTTCCTGACGAGGAGCATTCTTATTGATGATTCTTGAAGTCAAAGAAGTTTTTAAATCTTTTCCCGTAAAGAAGAATTTTTTCGGAAAAGTTGAAAAAGTTATAAGAGCTCTCAATGGAGTTTCTCTCTCTATCTCTGAAAGGGAAACTGTTGGCGTAATCGGTGAGAGCGGCTGTGGTAAATCGACTCTCGGAAAAGTAATTCTTGATCTTGAAAAGCCAGATAGAGGAAAGGTCTTCTACAGAGGAAAGGATATCTCTAACCTAAGAAAGAAAGAGTACAGAATTTACAGGAAAAATGTTCAGGCAGTATTTCAAAATCCTCAAAACTCTCTCAACCCGCGGATGAGAATCTGGGAAATAGTTACAGAAGGGTTAAAAATTAACTACAGACTTCCACAAAAAGAGCTAAAAGAGAAGGCTAAGGAACTCCTTTCAACAGTTGGATTACCTTCTTCCTACCTTGATAGATATCCCCATCAGCTCTCAGGTGGACAGAAACAGAGAGTGGCTATAGCAAGAGCAATAGCACTTGAACCTGAACTTGTAGTTGCGGATGAACCCACATCAGCCCTTGATGTTTCAGTTCAGGCTCAGATAGTAAACCTTCTAATGGACGTTCAGGAAAGCTTAGGTATTTCTTACCTTTTCATATCCCATTCTCTTCCTGTCGTCGAAGCGATAAGTGACAGAGTGATTGTTATGTACAGGGGATACATCGTTGAAGAAGGAACTTCGAAAGAGATTTTCTCCGATACCAGACACCCTTACACAAAAATCCTTATCTCCTCTGTGCCGATTCCAGACCCTGAAAGAAAGAGAAAAGTGATAAAGCTGAAGGATTTTGATTCGGAAGAAGTATCAAAAGGATGTCCTTTCTATTCAAGGTGTCCTGAAAGGAAAAAGGAATGCCTCTTCTATGACATGAAACCCTTTAATATTTCAAAGACCCATAGAGTTTCCTGCACTCTTTGGAGTTAAGTCCTAAATGCTTCTGGCAACAGTATAGACAAAGACTTTTGAAGCTCCTTTCTCCTTTAATTCCCTGGCAATTTCGTTAACGGTAGATCCTGTTGTGAAAACGTCATCAAAAATGAGAACTCTTTTACTTTTAACGTTTCCTGTAACTCTGAATATACCTTTAATGTTTTCCCTTCTCCTGTTTGCTGGTAAAGATGATTGTTTTTCCGTGTTATAAACCTTTTCAACAAGGGAGAAAAAGGATATTCCAGCTCCTTTTAAAATCTCCTCACACTGATTGAACCCTCTCTCTTTCAACTCTTCAGGATGTAACGGAACGGGGATAACAATTTCAGCGTCTATCTCTCTAATGTAACTCCTCAAATGGTTCTCAATTGTCCTGCCGATTTCCCGACCCAAAGGAAGCTTCTTTTCAAACTTGAGTGCCTTTATTGAGAGTTCTACCAGTTCACTGTAAACTCCAAAGTAGTTAACACCGTCAAAGAAAAAAGTCCTTCCCGATTCAAGACATTCTCTGCAAACGGTTTCAAGTCCTGGCTTTAACCTGAGAGGATAACCACAGATTAAACATTTTTTGTCTTTAAATTCTCTGAAATAGCTTTCCCAGCACTCGTTACAGGCTATGTAATGGTGATCCAGAAAGAGAAAAGAACCACAGGCAACACAGTATTCAGGAAACAACAGGTCTAAGAATATACTCTTTAAGAGCTCTCCTGCAGATACTTTTCCACCTCTTCCCAATCTCTTCCCAGTTCCTTCTTTACAAAGTCTTTAAGTATTTCTTCTATGTGATCCGTTTGAGATTCAATTACCTCTTCAGCTAAGCTGATAACTTTCTCTCCCTGATTCTGTTCTTTTAAAAACTCAGCAAGGAATTCTGAAAATCGCTTTCCATCTCCACCTGTTATTTCTGTTGATTCCTCAGTTATCTTCCTTTTGTTTATTCTGAGATAAAGAGCTTTCTTCTCTATCTCTTCGAGAATTTTCCTGAATACGTCCACATCTGTTGATCTATAGATGTAGTCAATCAGGACAACGGGAGGAATTTCATAAATTTCCACCCTTTGAGCGAGTTCCTTCAGCTTCTCTTCAACGTTATCTTCAGAAACTCTTAGAACTTCAAAAGGCCTTAAACCTTCAATTTCCACCCTTTTCAAATCACCTGCTTCCAGTTCAACAATATTGAATCCTCTTCTACCTGAAATAACCTCTCTTTTTGTTCTGAACTCTGTGGAACCGGCGTAACTGAAGATTCCACCGTAGAAATCCTCTTTTACAAATGCATGAATATGTCCACCGGCGTAGTAGTTGAAGTTCTTCGGCAGGTCTGAAAACTCCATCTCAAAACTCTCTTCGTAGGGTAGATATTGACCAATACCCTGATGAAACATGAGAATAGAATACCTGTTTTTTTCCGCCTCTTCTGAAAGTTCTTCAAGGAAAGAGGTTTTAAGTTGCTGAAGAATCCTCTTAGGGAAATATCTGAATCCCGCAATCAAAAGACCATCCATTCTTAACGTGCCGTATGGATCAATCAATTTCAGAAGTCCAAGGTCTTCAAGAATTCTATGAGGCGGAATTGTTCCTCTTCTCAAAACCCTATCATGGTTTCCAGTAATGGCGATAAATTCAATCCCGGCGTTTTTAATTTTCTGAAGGACACCGATACACCTTGAGAGAGTTACCATATCCGGTTGATAGCTCTCAAAAAGATCTCCGGTATGGATAACAAGATCAACTCTCTCCTCAATAATTCTGTCAACTGCTTTCTCAAAGGCTAAAAAGAAATCCTTTTTCCTTTCAGGGAGCCTGTACTGAGTGTAACCAAGGTGAGTATCCGAAATGTGAGCTATCTTCAACTTTCTCTCCGAAGTTCCTCTAAAACTTCTCTTAGCTTGTTTATAAAAAATATGTTCTCTCTCATAGTTCCTACCGTAACTCTTATGTGGTCGCTGAATCCGTAACCGTCCATTGCTCTAACTATTACACCTTTCTGGAGGAGTCTCTTGAACACTTCTCTGCCTGGAAATCCAACTTTCACAAGAATAAAGTTTGCATAAGTTGGAACGTATTCAAGTCCTAACTTTTCAAACTGCTCGTAGAGATACTTTTTTCCTTCCTCGTTTACAACCTGAGAGTGTTTTATGAACATTTTATCTTCAAGGGCTGCAACTCCTCCAACCTGAGCAGGTCTTGTGACGTTGAAAGGCTGTCTTATCCTATTCATATCGTCAATTATCTCTTTCTTTGCAACTGCGTAACCCAGTCTCAATCCTGCAAGACCGTAAATCTTTGAAAAAGTTCTCGTTACAACAATGTTTTTCTCATTTATGTATTCAACACCGTTTTCTATGTCAAATCCAGCTCCAACGGCATATTCGTAGTAAGCTTCATCCAATACCAGCAGAACATCATCCGGAAAATCTCTCAGAAAAGCTTCAAAATCAGCTTTTGAAAATGCTGTTCCAGTTGGGTTGTTCGGATTTGCAAGGAAAACAACTGCTGTTTTTTCGTCAATCGCATCAAGATGGGCTTTTAAGTCCATGTAGTAATTGTCCTTTGCCTTTACAACCTTGTGTTCAGCGCCTGCAAGCTGAACAACTATCGGATAGACTGCAAAAGATTTCTCACTATAAACGGCGTTGAGTCCCGGTCTGAGATATGCCCTTGAGATTATGTCTAAAGCTTCGTTTGAGCCAAGACCGACAAAGAGGTTTTCAATTCCAACTCCAAGATGTTCTGCAAGAGCTCTTTTAAGATAGTAGGAATTCCCATCAGGATATCTGTTTAAGTTCTTTAGATCCTCAATTATCGCCCTTACAGCTGCAGGAGAAGGTCCCAGAGGATTCTCGTTTGATGCCAGTTTGACTATTTCCTTTAAACCTAATTCCCTTTTGAGTTCCTCTTCAGGCTTTCCCGGTTCATAAACGTGAACTTTCTTTATATGTTCTGGAAGAGAAAACATCCTACCTCCTTTCAATAATGCTTTTGAAGATTTTTCTTAAATAGTTACCGTCTCTTTTTCCCTTGAAATCCCGGAGGAAAAACACTTTATGTTTTTCAAATTCCTCTTTTTCACAGTTGTTAAAGAAAGGTTTAATCTCCCTGTAAGGAGTCACAGATATGATGAATGCATCCAGTTTTAAGCTTGTTCTATCTCCTTTATTTTTTAAATACTCATTTACCACCTTTTCTATTTCTTTTATATGTAATGTACACAGCTTTATTTTTTCGTTTTCAAATCCCTCTTCAAGGTTTCTAATTCCCTTAGGGTCTATAAATATTACGTGTTGTTTTGAAGCGTCTTTAATCCAGATGATGAAGTCCGGATAAAAACCGGAGTTAACAAAGAAGCCAATACCTCTTTTTGATAGATTTCTCAAGAGGAATATATCGTATTTACAAAGCCTCCTATCGCTTTTTAGAAAGCTCTTGAAGTCTTCCAGGAATTCAGTCTCTCCTCTGTTGAGCTTTACGGGAATTGACGTTATTTCATCTTTATTCTTTCTCCAGATTACTAATGGAGTGTATAGATGACTGTCAAAGTGAATAATAAAGGAGCTCCAATTTTTCCATTCCGCAGGTATCTTATTGTTCTGTGGGTCGTAACCATCAAGCTGTTTCATGACTTTCTCAATATCCTTCTTTAATTCTTCCGGGATTTTGAGAATTATCTTTCCATCTTTAGGATACATGTGGGGGTGTTTCTCTGTTGTTAAAGGTTCGGCTTTAAGATGTTTCATTTCTTCTCTTTTCCACTCTCCTGTGTAAAACTTCTTTATGTAGCTTTTTAAAATTGCTGAAACGATTTTATTAAGCTTTTCTACTCCTTTGAAAGATAAAAGTTCCAGAGTATTACCTTTTACGGCAATTCCTTCTGTTCCTTCAAGGAATAGCCTGTATCCTCCAGCTTTTACTACATTTTTTAGTGTTTCCAAATTTACAGATAGGTTATACATTCCTTGTGTCATTTTATAGTTTAAGACTTCAGAGTATATCAGGTTCCAGTCAAGGAGTTCAAAATACTCTTCTGGAATTTCAACAGGCTCGTCGGTTACTGAATCAACTTTTTGTGTTTTTAGCCCGTGTGCTACAGTGATTTTAGGTCTTAAATCAATTTTGATTCTACTCAGGATTTCCTCATCTACCGTAAGTTTTACAGGAATTCTAAGGAAATCAAAGCTTTCTTCTGTTTTTATAGTGTAAATTTTCCCTTCCCACTTTTCGGGGATATTGAATTTAATCGGTATGGCTATTTCTCTACATTCCACTTCCTCTTTTTCTATTGCTTCAAGGAATGCATTTACATAGTCAGCATTAAGCCCAAACACGAAAAGAGTTTGAAGTATCTTCACCCGGTAGTCTGGATTTTCTTCTCTTTTCAGAGAAAAATTCCTTCCTTTTAGTCTTACGCCTCTTCCAAAGAGCTGGATTATCTGTGGTCCTTCGCTCTTTCCCATGTTGATTAAGCACATGTTTGAAACTCTCCAGGAGTTCCAACCTTCCATGAACTTCTTAGAGCCAATCAAAAGATTTAAAGAACTTTCGCCTCTGTTTATCTCAAAAAAGAGGGACTGGCTGAAGTGGTCTTCCTTCACCTCAATGTTAGCCTGAGAAATTAGCTTTTTCAAAGTTCTCGTATCTCCAACGTTTATAACTCCAAAATATCTCTCTGCGGTTGAAACTTTTAATCCTATCTCTCCTTCTGCGTTTTTTATATCATAAAGTTCCAGGTTTCCCCTGCCGTTAAAAACTCTTTTGTATATATCTTCAACGAGAAAGTCAATGCCATTTTTCTCATTTAGCTCTTTTAAAATCTCAAATTTTCCTTCAAAAATGTCGTTTCCACTGCTGTCTATGAGTCCAGATTTTCCTTCAAGGATTTGTTCGGCAATACTTTTTAAAAAATATTCATCTTTGATTACACTATCCAGGAATTTAATTACTCTCAGAACGTCTGAGTTAATTCCTTTCCCGGTTACCTTGCTTCCAACAAAAATCCATAGAGGTTTTTCAATATTTAACTCTTTTAACTCTTCTCTGTTTTCTTCAAATACTAAGAGCTGTTCGTAAAAGGAAAGGAGTCCTGCTACGAGTAGGAGCTCCTGTTGTCTGTCTGAGTATTTGTCCTTCTTTGTTTCTGTTTTAATGTTATAGACGTAAAAATCTTTTCCGTAACCATCGGTGTAAAAATACTTGTAGGAGTAGTCAAAAATTATTGCCTTCGCATACTCTTCAAGCAGCTCTTTGTTTTTTCCTATAACCTGTCCGAAAGTTGCTGAGTACTCAAATATGAATCCGTCTTTTCCTATGGTTTCTCTTAGCTTCTTCCACTTCTGTTCTTCGGATTTCTGTCCCTTGTGTCCTTCGTCAATAAAAACGAGATTTTTACCGTCAAAGAAGGAAACATCAACGCTTACACCTTCTCCTTTTTTCTCTTCTGTGAGCTTGTGAATATCTATGACTAAAACTTCCCCGCTTTTTGTTTTTAAGCTGTCAAGGTTTCCGTCGTAGAGCTTGCATGGAATTCCGCTTTGCTTTAGTTCTTCATAGTGCTGTCTTGAAAGACCTTCGTTAGGAGTTATTAAGATTATGTTGTCCCAATTATTTTTAGAGTATTTAAGAATTTGCCAGTAGTTTATATGCATTATCAGTGTTTTTCCGCTTCCTGTTGCCATCCAGAAGGCAATTTTTTTAAGGTCTTCTTCTTTAAATTCGGAGATTCCAGTCCTGTTTTTTCTGTTAAACTCTTTTAAAAATTTGTTGAGCTCTCTTAAAAGCTTTTCTCTACGGTTAAAGTAGTTTTCTAAGAAAATCTCAGAGAAAAGAACTGCTAAGTATTGGAAGTATTTTAGGTTGAAACCCGATTGTTTCCTGTTCCTTCTTAACCTTTCAACGTATTCCCTTATCGCTTCGTCGTATTTAAGTAGTTCCGATTCCCATTCAGGTTTAAGTCCAATTAGAGAGTCAATAAAGTAGCTCCTTCCGGTTGAATCGTAACCTTCATTGGTATCCCTTAATCTTTCCCTTAACCTGTTAAAGTCATCAACACCAAACAAGTTTAAGAAGTATTTATTCAGAATCAGGTAACTTTCAAGTTTCATTTAGTTTATCCCTTCAAACATCAGGTTTTTAAAAAGGGGTTCTATCGGTTTAAATCCCTTAACGATGGCATCGCCGTTTATGTAGATTTCGTCTGGACTAAACTCTTCAAGGTTTCTCTCAATAGTATCTCTGTCCTTTTCAAAATCAATTCCTTCTGTGCTTCTCCAGACTACTGCCACTTTTTTCCTGTCCTTTTCTCCAAAAACAAATACGTATCTTCTGCCGTTTTCATTCAGAACTCTATAACCTTTTATATGTAAACCAAGAAGGTAGTTAAAAGTTTCAACTAAATCAATGTTAACCGTTTTTGGCTGGTAGTTTTCAATGATTTTGAGTTTGTAGTTAAATGGGTCTTTTAGCTCTTTGATATTTAAGAAGGTTTTGCTTTCTTTTGTTTCCCAGTCAAGCATGTATTTGACAAAGTAGTCCGGGAGCTTTAAGAGGAGCTCCCTCTTTTCATCGCTCTGCTTTTCAAATTCAATGTTTTCAAGGGAGTCTTCATACTGTTCCAGTGTGTGGTATTTGAAGAAAACACCTGTTCCATCTGTATCCTGTGGTTTTCCGTCTTTCCAGTTAAGAGAATATGCTACTTTTTTAACTCTTGGCATTATAATCGTGTCAAAGTAATCCGCTATTTCTACTAAGATGAATTTTCTCCTTCCTCCATCCTCTCTGTTTAATTTCATTACAGCGTGAGCGGTTGTTCCTGAACCTGCGAAAAAGTCAAGAACTATGCTATTTGGACTGTGCGTGACTGCACCAATGAGCTCCATATAAAGAGAGACTGGATGGCTATACGGGAAATTTACAAGTCCTAATGCGTCAAGGTCGGCTTTTCCACGTTTAGCGTCCTGAATAACTGAAGTAATTTGTCTTTTATAATCTTCGGTTAAAAATTTTTTCTGTCTTGGTTGAGTGGTTTCATCCGGCCCAAAGACAATTTCTCCTCTTTTTACCATCGCTTGAAGAGTTTCCGG
>OFBZ01000095.1_pt1 | contig 11062 bp, 13 predicted proteins | sample 1520731 | NCBI WGS metagenome assembly OFBZ01 (sample SAMEA3696450, study PRJEB22514) | metagenome | biome: water; feature: marine; material: hydrothermal vent | place: Pacific Ocean | collected 2014-08-16 | depth 1514 m
TGTTAAAGACGTTGCAGGATCTATAACTTACAACAGTTATGACAAACTGAACTTTGAGCTTTCAGGAAGTGGAAAGACCCTAAAAATAGGAGAACTACCCTTAAAAGATGGAAAGTTCAAGCTAATTCTGAAAGATAAAAAACTTCATCTGTTGTTTACCGGTCTTTCTTCTGAAATGTTGAAGAGGAGCGATATTTCCGGGAGCCTTAACGTTGATCTCAATAAAAGGAAAGTTGGTGGAAACGTAAAAGTAGATGGCACTTTTGAAAAAGACGAAATCACGTCAAAACTTAAATTGAATCTCAATATAGATGGAAATTTTGAGTTCTTTATGGTCAAAGTTGGTGGTAACCTTACCATTAACTATCCTTACCTTGAAAAGCCACTGGATTTCAAAATATCTGGAACCATAGAAGAGCCAAAGAATATAGGTAACATAGCTCTAAGTAGGAGTGGCGATACAGTAAGAATACTCTTCTTTGGTGATAGGATAAACCTGGTAGGAGTCCTCAGGCACGCTAATCTCAAATTTCCAGACGGAACGGTTCACATAAAAATGGCTTTTGTTAACCTTGACCTTAAAAGTCTCTCCGGAGATATAACCATTCCTGCTTTTGATGTTAAGCCGGATAGATTCTACAAACTCTATTCAGTTTCCGGTCTCTACATTAAACTAAATAGAGGTAAACCGGAGATTTCTGGTTGTAGATTTTCCTATGTAGATGGCTGGATTGAATTCAATGGTCTAAAAGTTAAAGAGAACAGCTTAAACGGTAATTTCCTTGCACTGACAGGAGTAAAAGGACTTATCTATCTTACTGATTTAAAAAAGGAAATAAGGTATGTAAGGGGCAATACAGAAATTTCAGGTTCTTTTAACTATGGAAAGGAATTAAGTTATTCATTAACGTTCTCTTCCACTGGAATCGATGCACGTGTCAACTACATTTTAGAGAAAATTTCTATTATCAATTTAAAAGGAAAGTTCGAGAACGGAAAATTAACTTCTCTCTTTGCTGAAATAAATGCAGGAGATGGCAATGTTGTCGTTAATGGCAACGAAAAGGAGATTGTTATTTCAATTTCAGAAATTCCTGTGGGTCAATCCGGGTCGTGGAAGAGTGTTATCTCAGGAAATGCTATCTTCAAAAAGAACAGATTAACCGGAAAGCTAAATCTTGCAAAAACAAGACTTTTCTTTAACGAAAAGAAAGAGAAAGAGGAAAAACAGGAACCGGGTAAAATTCCTGTTGATCTTTCTCTTGACCTTTACTTTACCGATACTGTCACAATAAAGGGACCCCTCTTCTCCTTAAGAATTCTGCCCAAATTGAAGCTTCAGTCTATAAACGAAAAATTGGTCATTTCCGGCAGCTTCTACGTTGTAGATGGAGAAATAGACTATATGGGTAAAAAGTTTAAAGTCCTCTACGGTACAGGGGTCATTGATAATATTATCGAACAGAAAGGGACTATTGACATACTGGCAAGTTCTTACATTTCCGGATACTACATCTACATGCACATAAAAGGTCCATTTAAGTCTCCTAAGCTCTACCTCTCTTCTGATCCCCCTCTAACCAGGGAACAGATTTTGAACCTTATAATGACTGGAGCATCTCCAGAGCAGGTGGAGGAGAGCTCGGAACTCTTTCCAGCTGTTCAGGTTGCATACTATGCAACAGCGTACCTATTCAAGCCGATAGAAAAGCAGTTCAGGGAAGTCCTGAGACTCGAAAACTTTTCAATAGAACCATACATCACGAAATACGGTGAAACTGTTGCAAAGGTAACGCTTGTAAAGAGGCTTTCAGGAAGAATTAGAATAATAGGGTATGAGACAACCGGACAGAGACCAGAATACGGTGGAAGTATCCAGTACTTCCTGACGAATAGATCCTATTTTGAGACAAAGTACAACAGCTATTACGGACCAGAATTTGGTGTGGGGTTTGAATTAAATGTTAAGTAGAGAACAGATTGAACTTCTGGTAAAGAAGCTGAAAGAAAAAGGAGCAAAAGAAGAATTACCTCCTGCACATGCCCTTTACAAGTTGAAAAAGGACAAAGGTGTTCTGACCATTTATAAAACAGGCAGTATTACCTTTGGAGGTAAAGATCCTTCTTTTCTCAAGGAAGAAGTGGAAAGGTTCTATTTGCAAAATGTAGATAAAACTCTCCGAATAGGTTGTGATGAAGCCGGGAAGGGGGAGTTTATAGGACCTCTGGTGGTTGCCTGCGTGTACGCTGATGAAAAGTGTTTTAAAAAACTTGTAGAGTTAGGAGTAAAAGATTCAAAAAACCTCTCAAGAGAGAGAATCCTGAAAATGGCTGAAGAAATAAAGAAAAATTGTCGTGGGCATGTAAAAGTTATTATGCCTTCTCAGTACAACAGACTGTATGAGAGGTACAGAAATCTCAACAGACTTTTAGAAGCCGTTTACGTTGAAATACTGGAAAAGTTAATAGAAAAGTATCATCCAGAGAAAGTAATTGTCGATAAGTTTAGTTCTAAACTTGAAGAAATTCTTAAAGATAGATTTAAAGGAATCCAGTTTGAAATTGTTCCCAAAGCAGAAAGGGATCCTGTAGTAGCTGCTGCTTCAATCGTTGCAAAAGCAGAAAGGCTGAAAGCTATGAATAGGTTGGAGAGAGAGCTGGGAGTTGAACTCCCGGAAGGGAATCTGGATAACCAGAAAATCCTTCAACTAATACCTTCGGAAATTCGTCATAAATTTGTAAAGATGCACTTTAAAACAGATGGGAGTAAGAGATGAAAAAGCTCAAAACTTTTTTTACAGTATTGGGAGTGATCTTTTCCCTCCTGATAGTTATTTCTATTTTAAAAGGTATCTTCCTGCCTGAGGTCTCAATTCCCGGGGAGAAAATAGGACTTGTAAAGATTGAGGGAATTATAAAAAGCTCTGATACCTACCTGAAGCTTCTGGACAAATTGGAAAAGGACAGAAATGTTAAAGCAGTAGTTTTAAGGGTTGATTCTCCCGGGGGAGTTGTAGGTGCCTGTCAGGAAATTCACGATAAGGTTAAAGAGATTTCACAAAAGAAACCTGTAGTTGTTTCAATGGGATCTATCGCAGCCTCTGGAGGACTGTACATATCGGTTCCTGCAACAAAGATTGTTGCAAATCCTGGAACGATAACCGGCAGCATAGGAGTTATACTCCAATCCTACAACGTCAAACAGTTAGCTGACAGGATAGGAATAAAAGTAATAACTGTAAAAAGCGGAAAGTTTAAGGATCTGCTGAATCCTTTTAGGGAACCGGATGAAAAGACTCTTCAGATTCTTCAGGCTCTTATAGATGATTCGTACAACCAATTTGTTAAAGCAGTCGCAGAAGGTAGAAAACTACCTGTTGAAAAGGTTAAGAAATTTGCAGATGGAAGGATTTTTACGGGAAGACAGGCAAAGGAGTTAGGTCTTGTTGATGAACTGGGTAACTTTGATAGAGCTGTTGAAGTTGCAAGGGAACTTTCAAAATCTCCCGATGCAAGGATTTTTGAAGCAAAACCAAGGAAAACTTTTATTCAAAAACTTTTTGGTGAACAAACAGAAGAGTTATTAAACAACTTATCGCGAGTAATAAATGGAGAAGTGGAAAGTTTTTACGTTATGTATCTCCTTGATTAACCTCTTTTCTCTGCCAGCATTTGGATGGATAAAGATCTATGAGAAGAACGGAGTTGTCTATATTGTCGGAGAGGGAGAGAAAAGATTTAAGAAGCCAGAAGTAAAAAAAGTTAACTATATAAAAGAGAAAGCTCGTTACTATGCCAGAAAGTACGGAATTCCTGAAAATCTCTTCCTGAACCTTATTAAAGCCGAGTCTAACTTCAATCCGGGGGCTGTTTCTTCGAGAGGAGCCAAGGGACTCTGCCAGCTGATGCCGGATACAGCTAAAATGCTTGGTGTAAGGAACGTTTTTGATGTAGATGAAAATCTTGAAGCCGGAGCAAGATATCTCAAAATGTTGTACAAAAAGTACAAAAACTGGAAACTTGCTCTTGCAGCCTACAATGCAGGTTCAGGAGCTGTTGATAGATACGGCTCAGTCCCTCCGTACGAGGAAACCCAAAATTACGTCAGGAGAATTCTTGAAAAGAAAGGGAGCTACAACAGGATCAGGAAAAAATACAGAATCGTCATGAAAAAGGTTGGCAATACTGTTATAATTTCCCAGCAATACATAGAGTAGGAGATGAAAAATGAAAGTCCTTGTTATAGGTTCAGGTGGAAGAGAACACGCCCTCGTATGGAAACTTGCGCAGAGCCCGAAAGTTGAAAAAATCTATGGTGCCCCGGGCAACCCGGGAATAGCCCAAATTGGTGAGTGCGTTAATATATCTCCTACTGACATAAAAGGTCTTGCCGACTTTGCAGAAAAAGAAGGAGTTGATCTTACTGTTGTGGGACCGGAAGCTCCCCTTGTTGCCGGAATAGTTGATGAATTTGAAAGTAGAGGTCTCAAAATCTTCGGTCCTTCAAAAGAGGCAGCAAAGCTTGAGGGTAGCAAGGCTTTCTCAAAAGAGATGATGAAAAAGTATGGAGTTCCAACTGCAGATTTCGAAGTTTTTGACGATCCGGAAAGCAAAAAAGTACATAAAAGAGAAGGGAGCTCCAATAGTTGTAAAAGCCGATGGTCTTGCAGCTGGAAAGGGAGTCGTTGTAGCGCGGAACGTTGAAGAGGCACTTGAAGCTATTGATAAGATAATGATAGAAAAAGTTTTTGGAGATGCCGGAAACAGGGTAGTTGTAGAAGACTGCCTATTTGGAGAGGAAGCTTCCTATCTGGTTGTGACAGACGGAGAAAACTTTATACCTCTTGCAACTGCTCAGGATCACAAAGCAGTGTTTGACGGAGATAAGGGTCCAAATACAGGAGGAATGGGAGCCTATTCACCAGCACCGGTTCTTTCAAAAGAGATGGAGAAAGAGGTTCAGGAAAGGGTTATAAAACCGATACTTAGAGGAATGAAAGAAGAAGGTCATCCTTTCAAAGGAATCCTTTATGCCGGTCTCATGATAACGGAAGAAGGTCCAAAGGTTCTTGAGTTTAATGTGAGATTTGGAGATCCAGAAGCTCAGGTTATCCTGAGAAGGCTTAAAACAGATCTTGTGGACGTCTGCCAGAGCGTTATTGAAGGAAACTTGATTGATAGCCTTGAGTGGATACCTGAAACAGCAATCTGTGTCGTTCTTGCATCAAAAGGATATCCCGGAAAGTACGAAAAAGGTAAAGTCATAATTGGCATAGAAGAAGCTGAGAAAATCGATAACGTTGTTGTCTTCCACGCTGGAACGGCAATAAAGGATGGGAAACTTGTAACAAACGGTGGAAGGGTTCTTAACGTTACAGCACTTGGCAAAGACATTGTTGAAGCAAGAGAAAACGTCTATAAAGCCATAGAGAAGATTCATTTTGATGGAATGCACTACAGAAAGGATATAGGACTCAAAGCATTGAAGAGACTAAATAGCGGTAATTAATTGTGGAAATCCTTGAAAAGCTTTCGATAAAACCCTTTTCTATTGTTGGTCACAGAGGAGCAGCTGGTAGGTTGCCCGAAAATACTCTACGGGCTTTTCAGTTTGCCATAGAAGCTGGAGCCGATGTTGTAGAGTGCGATGTAAGAAGGACAAAGGATGGAAAGCTGATCCTTCTTCATGATAAAGATTTTAAAAGGGTTGCAGGGGTAAGAAAATCCCCATCAGAAATGACTCTACATCCCTTCCTGATGCTGTTACTGGACTCATCTATATGAGAGGTTAAAAATCCATACACAAATATAGACACTTGACATTTGTATAAATGAATATAACTTTAGTTTTGCTATGGAAGAACTACTCACTCCTAAAGAAGCTGGAAAGCTATTAGGTGTCTCTACAAGAACCATACAGAGATGGGATAAAGAAGGATTAATCAGGGTTATCCGCACTCCTAAAGGGAGAAGGAGAATACCAAAATCAGAGGTTTTGAGATTATTAAGGGAAAAGCTTAACGATAGAAGAGCTGTTATTTATGCGAGAGTGAGTTCTCAAAGACAGGATAGAAATGGTAACCTGAAAAGACAAAAAGAACGATTACTCAAGTTTGCTGAAGAGAATAACTATGAAGTTGTCAAGGTGTTTCAAGATGTAGCGAGTGGAATTAATGACAGGAGAAAGAACTTCTGGAAGATGCTTTCATACCTTAAAGAAAACGGAATTCCTTACGTAATAGTTGAGTTCCCTGACAGGTTAACAAGGTTTGGATTAAGTTTTGTGGAAAAGCTCCTTGAAGAGTATGGAGCAAAGTTAGTTGTAGCTGAAAAGAAAATGAGCAAAGATAAGATGGAAGAACTTGTAGAAGACTTAATTACCATCATCACTTCCTTTACAGCAAGAATTTACGGAGCAAGGTCTCAAAAGTTCAAGAAGGTCAAGAAACTGTTAGAGGAAGAGCTTGAAGGTAGTTAAGACAGTCCTCCTGAAAGTTTACGAACCCAATAAGGAGAAGAGAGAAGCTCTTGACAGGATACTTTCTCTCTATGCTGATGTTCTGGTATTTTATCTTGAAGTTATAAGAAAAGCTGGAATCTACAGAGTAGTGTCCTTAAAGAAAGAACAAGCACTTACCTTTCTTGAAAGCATAACGATTTCAACAAAAGCTCATCCCGATCCGCAGTTTCCAATAGAGGAGAAGATAAAGACTCCTGTTCAGACCAACATAAGGAGAAGTGCAATCAACAAAGCGTATGGAATGGTAAAAAGCTACGTATCCAATCTCAAAAACTGGTATAAAGAAGGGAAAGAACTTGGACACAACAAACCTTCCTATCCTGACCCTAAAAACTTTTCCCTTACCTACTATGCAACAGATGTAGAGCTACAGGACATTTTCCTGAGAGACGGGAAAGAATTTCACTTTGTTAGACTGAAAGTATTGAGCGAAAGTGGAGATTACAGAAAAAGGAACTATCCTGTAAAGGTTTACAAAAGACTCTTTGAACTTATGGATAGTGGATATATTCCAAAGAATACAGCAACACTTATAAGAAGGGATAAAGACTTCTACCTTGCAGTAACACTTGAAAAAACAATTAAGAGGAAGAAAAAACCTCAGAAACCTGAAACAGTTATTAACGTTGACCTGAATGTAGAGAGGAATTTAGCCTGCATAGGGATTTTTGAAACAGACTGGAGAAAGAAGAACAGCAAGCTAAAAAAGATAAACTTCATAAACGGAGAACTTTTAAGACTTGTTAAAAAGAGAGACTACCTTCTCCATCAGGTAAGGGTAAAGCAGAAACTAACAGGCAGGAGTTCTACAAGAGAGGATAACAAGAAACTCTGGAAGAAGATAAACAACCTCAATAGAGACATAGCATTAAAGGCAGCAAAGGAAATAGCGAAGATAACTAAAGAATGTGAAAATGCGATAGTAGTATTTGAAAAGCTGAAAGGATTAAGAGGAGAAAAGAAAAAGAAGAGCAGAGAATTAAACAGGAAACTCAGCTACTGGTTAAGGAAGAAAATAGTAGATAGAGTTCAGGAAATTTCCATAGAAGAAGGTTTTAATGTTGACTTTGTGTATCCCAGCTGGACATCAAGGAAGTGCAGTTTTTGTGGGACTAAAGGAGAGAGGTTCTCTCCTTCTGGTTCTACTGCACTGTTTAAGTGTCCAGGTTGCGGATACACGGTCAATGCAGATGTGAATGCAGTATTCAATCAGCATTTTCTTTACCTGTCCCATTTGCTAAAAGCAGGTGGGAAAAGGGAGTCTGTGGTCTCCCCTGGGATTTCCCTGAAAAGTTCTCGAAAGAGAACACAATCTAAGGGGAGTCTCAAAAGCAACAGCTATGTTTGTGTATGAATGTTTATGTTTTAAGGTAGCTGTTGCAACCACGAGCTGGCAATCTTGCAGTTCTAAAGATAGTGGAAGGAAAGCAGGAAAAATAGCTTCAAAGAGTCTATGCTTTTTTGGGAGTGTAAACAGCACCCCAGTAAAGGATTCCGAGCAGCATAAGAATGCCTAAAAAGATTAGTAAGCCAGCAATCGTATTCATTGTCAGTCCTCCAGAACGTTAATTTTATCTCTCCATTTTTTGAGTGTAATCCCTGTTATTATCAACGAGAAATAAAGAGCAACTATTCCAATACCTACCCACAGAGAAAATCCGTTTTTATGCCATAACGTTATAGTTCCAGCTGCTACAAGGATGGAAATTGATACAGCTTTATTGAAAAGCTCTTTATAAAATTCAATCTCTTTTTCTAATCGCTTACACATTTCTAATGCCAGCGTCCCATCCAGTAACCGCCGAAGAATCCGTCAGCTTTTCCGTCATTATAGCCGTCTTCGTAAGCTGCAGCAATTGGATCTTCTTTGTATCTTTGTGCTCTTTTACCACGCATCCAGGCAATGAATAAAGAAGGTGGAAGAAGAGCACTCAGTATCAAGAAACCTTTTTCATATACATCTTCGCTAATATGTTGGTGCATTGGCTGGTGTAACACTGTTTCATTCAACCATCTATTAAATTCTGTTAGTGTAGTTATTACAGCACTATTTTTACCAAATATTAGTTCTATTCCATTTCCTATTGCTGCTAATGCCAATGGACCAACCAACCATACAACCCATGCGATAGGAATTAATACATCCAAATTCCACACGATACCTTTCAAAACTCTTAAAACAGGTCTCAGGAAATAAACCCACACATAACCTACCACCTTTAACCACAGAGGAGCCTTCTTAACTACCACAACTTGAGGTTCTTCTTTTCTTCTCTTTTCGTCCCATACCTTTTCGAGAAGTTCAATAAGCAGTTCAGCCTGATTGTAGGTCAGGAAATCAAGAGCCTTCAATTTGAAACCGAGTCCTTCAGCTAACTTGTAAAGATTTGCTCCAGTAAGTTTCTGGAGTTGAGTGATTCTTTCAATCTGTTCGGCAGTTGCGAAACCTACCCCTCTCATAGCTCTTATCTCCTTTAAACTATCCAACGCTTGCCATTTTCATCCTTTTGGCTGTTTTCCATAAATCGTAATCCATTTGAAGCCCTAACCAGAATTGAGGAGAAGTTCCAAACCTTTTTGCAAGTTTTATAGCCATTTCCGGAGAAACGGATCTTTTCTCATTCACAAGTTCATTAATTGCCCTAAAACTAACTCCCAGTTCTTTTGCTAATTGAGACTGAGTTAAACCAAGAGGCTTTAGAAATTCTTCTCTCAAAACTTCCCCTGGGTGAATAGGTGGGGCTTCAAGCTCCAGTATATCAACAGCAGGGTAACTTTCCCCTTTTTCTATTACTTTCTCTAACTCACTAAACTTGATAACCATTGTCGAATCCCTTTATTAGGTTATTTGTGATAATCAACAATTGCGACATCATAGGCATTACCACCTTCAAACCTAAATATAATCCTGTATTGTTTGTTAATTCGTATGCTGTAGAATCCTTTCAGTTTCCCTTTTAGAGGTTCTAATCTGTTCCCGGGTGGAGCTTTTAGATCACTGAGAGTCTTAGCTCTGTTAAGTTGAAATAGCTTTCTTCTCGCTATTAGGCAGATTTCAACAGGAAGAGATTTACATTTTCCACTTTTAAAAATCCTCTTAGTTTCTTTGTCCGAGAACGACTTGATCACTACTTACCTCAAACATTATGGGTGGTATCTAAATTTCTGCAAGAAAACATATCTTCCTCCGATAATATGAGTTATGTAACGCCTAAAGTAATATATAGGTGGAGTTTTAAAATTTGTCAAGCTCGATGAAATGAAAAATCCCGCCCGAGGGCGGGCTTCCTCTTCAGGAGGAGGGAGGGGGAAAAGAAAAATCAAGGGTGTGACTATCCTATAACCTTCTCAATAGCTTTCAGCTCTTTACCAGGCTTAAAAGCTGGAGAGAGCTTGGCTGGAATTTTGACCTTCTTTCCAGTTCTTGGGTTCCTTGCGACTCTCTTAGCTTTCTCTTTCATGTAGAATGTTCCAAAGTTTCTGATTTCTATCTTTTCTCCTTTGGCAAGGGTTTCTTTGATGACTTCGGTGAAAGCATTCAAGAAGGCTTCGGCATCCTTCTTTCTGATACCTGCTGTCTTTGTGATTGCTGAAACAAGTTCTGTCTTCGTCATGAGATTCTCTCCTTTGTTAGAGTTTGCAAGCATTTATTATTTCATCCTTTACTAATTTTATTTCCTTTAGAACCTTAACTTCAACTGCACATTGCTTTTCATCTCTTACAGCGTTGGCGATTACTCTATATCCATTTCCTTCCATTTCTGCTCTACCGTGAAGCTGTGCCAGTTTGGCAACCTTCGGGATAAGAGCTTTTACGTCAGAAGGGACACTCTCCACACCGGTAGGTTCTTTCTCGACTATCTGTCCATTGCAGATTTTGTAGTTGATTATGTCTGTTGTGCTGAATCCATTTGTATACTTGATTACGCTAACCAGATCACAGTTTCCATCTTTGCCGTTGTAAGTTCCTCTAAAGGTATATGCTCCCACTTTTTTAAAAGTATCTATTCCACTTGCAGTTTTTAAAGCAAGGATGTCTGGAATAGCCTGGGATTGAGCTTTCATTATTAGCTGGGGAACGGAGTTTGGACCATTGCTGGAGTTCTCATTTTTAGAGATCCTCTTGCTGGAATAAGTTTCCGCATCGCAAACTTCTAAGCTTGAATTAGCAATATCAGAGAATTTAAAGAATGTACCTTTTGAAGGAGTGTAGCGAACGATGAAACTCTTTTCTCCATTATCGCAAGCAAGAACAACTTCTTTCTTGTCAAATCCCATGTATCTGAAAGCATCTATGTTTTCGGCTGGCTTAAAACAGGAATCTTCTTTTATGTCTCGAATGTAAGAGTGAAAATTGCCATGTTCTTTTTTACACAAAGCATATAAGGCTTGATATGTTCGCTTAGTGCTGCTGAGCTTAGCTATTCCGAATTCATCTGTTTTTGGATATCTAATTCCGGATGGAGACTTGATGTTGTGAACAAAATATATCAATGGTTGTGGTTCAGGTGTTTTAAATACAGCAACTAATGTTCCAGATTG
>OFBZ01000096.1_pt1 | contig 11046 bp, 9 predicted proteins | sample 1520731 | NCBI WGS metagenome assembly OFBZ01 (sample SAMEA3696450, study PRJEB22514) | metagenome | biome: water; feature: marine; material: hydrothermal vent | place: Pacific Ocean | collected 2014-08-16 | depth 1514 m
ACCAGGAGGTTAACGGTGGAATCTGTTTCAACACCTTCCTTGAGAAGAAAAGTCTTAGTTTTGTCGATTGTGCCTCTAATAGCTATATGTATGTTTGCAGCTATTCTGATTGTTAACAGCTATAAACAGTACAAAAAGGCAGAAGCTCTTGAGAGGAGTATTTACCTATCTACAAAGATTTCCGCTGTTATCCATGAGTTGCAAAAAGAAAGAGGAAGAACAGCAGGTTTCCTCGGAAGTGGTGGAAGAGAATTTAAGCATGAGCTTCAAGAGCAGAGGATTTTAACTGATAAAAAGATAGCAGACTTGAAAGATTTTATTGATAAAACATACTTGGCTTCACTATCTGAAAAATCCAGAGATTTAATAAAAAACGTTATCTCGTCTGACCTGAATTCCATTATCGAAGTAAGAAATAAGGTTGATAAACTGAATATATCTATGGATGAAGCAGTGAAGTTCTATACAAAGCTTAACGACGACCTAATCGAAGCTATAGGTTCTATTGCTAAACTCAGTTCCAAAGCGGGGATAACCAGAGAACTTACAGCATATGCTGATCTCATTCTGGCAAAGGAAAAAATGGGACTTGAAAGAGCTATTTTGTCTGTTGCTTTCGCGGAAGATAAATTTACAAAAGAGTTATTCGAGAAATATGTTACTTTGAAGGCTGAGCAGAAAGCCTTTATAAAAGCATTTAAACTTATAGCTCCTGACAAGATTGTTAGGTTTTACGATCACACGTTGAAAGGACAGGTAGTAGAGGAAGTTGAAAGGATGGAAAGAATAGCTACCAACAATGCTTTTGAAGGTGGATTTTTCATCAATCCAGATTACTGGTTTAGTACAATTACGGAAAAGATCAATCTGATGAAGAAAGTGGAAGACTACATATCAAAGGCTCTTATATCAGACATAGAAACTGTAAAAAAGGAAGCCAGGAACAGCTTGATGCTAACTCTAACCTTTTCTATTGTTGCAATCGTTCTAATTCTGATATTGAGCTATAAATCCGTAAAGTTCAAAAATTAAGAAGAAGCTGGAGCCGAGTGTAAATAAATTGCTAAAAAATATTGAGTTTATGGTTAGATGGAAAAGTGCAAAGTTTTAATAATTGAAGATGATGATATTCAGAGAGAGCTCCTGAAGGAGATACTTAAAGAGTCTGGATTTGAGGTTTTTACTTCTTCCACTGCTGAAAAAGGACTACAAACGGTTGCGAAAAATTCTCCTGCTGTTGTTGTTACAGATGTAAGACTTCCAGGCATGGATGGGCTAACTTTTCTTAAAAAGCTAAAACAGGAATATTCTGAAATCGAAGTAATAGTCATAACTGCCTTCAGCAACGTTGAGGATGCTGTCAGTGCAATAAAGGCGGGGGCTTTTCACTACGTTACCAAACGATTTGACCCACAGGTTCTGATAAATCTCATAGATAAAGCCTGTCAGCTTGCAAGCCTGAGGAAGATTCCCAGGAGGGATGGAGAAATAATTTACGGTTCCAAGCCAATGGAGGAGCTCCTTGAAAAGGCTTCCCTCTTTGCCAAAACAGAAGCTCCTGTTTTGATATTGGGAGAAAGTGGAGTAGGCAAAGAACTAATTGCTAAATTCATTCACAAAGAAACTGGAAGGAAGGGAAAATTCGTTTCTGTAAACTGTGCTGCAATTCCCGAAGACCTATTCGAAAGTGAGCTCTTTGGTTATGAGAAAGGTGCCTTTACTGGAGCTCTTCGCTCAAAACCTGGACTTTTTGAAGAAGCGGATGGAGGAACAATATTCCTTGATGAAGTGGGAGAATTACCTCTGAACTTACAGGCAAAGTTTTTAAGGGTTCTTCAGGAAAATGAAGTTCGGCGTGTCGGAGGAACGCAGACAAAAAAAGTTGATGTGAAAGTAGTTGCAGCTACAAACAGAGATTTGGAGGAGTTAGTCAAAAAAGGCGATTTTCGGGAAGACCTTTACTATAGGCTTAATGTTTTAACGTTAAGAATTCCTCCCTTAAGAGAACGTCCTGAGGATATTCTGGAACTGACCGGATTTTTTCTTCGGAAGTTTTCGAAAAAGTACAACAAAAAAGTAGAGATAACCCCGGAGGCTCTTCAGACACTTCTCAGCTATTCTTTTCCTGGAAATGTTAGAGAACTCGAAAATCTCATTCACAGGCTTGTCATAACAAGTATGGATAAAATAAGACCGGAAGACCTTACAGATTTAAAAGAGAAAGAGAATCACTGCAATGAGATAGATTTCTCAAAACCTCTGCCTGAGAAATTAGCTGAATTCGAGAAAAAAATGATAGAAGAAGCTTTAAAGAGGAGTGATTACGTTCAAGTTAAAGCAGCTAAACTTCTTGGTATAGACGAAAAATCCTTGAGATACAAAAGGAAAAAATACGGGATATGAGAAAACTTCTTTTTCCAGCTTCTTTATTAACGATTCTTTTTGTTGCTATTGTTTTAAACATTTACTTTCTCCGTAACGAACTTAACGAGTTTTACTTATTTGTAATAAAAGAAGAAACCTCTCGTGTTAAGTCTGTAGTTGAAGGAACAATAGCAGGAGGAGGCGATCCCGTAGAAGCGTTGACTTCATATATGGAAAACTCTAAGCTATTAAAAGGAGCTACCTTTAAACTTGAAGGAAGAGAAATAATAGTTCCCGGTTCAGATATTTCTCAGGAGTATTTCAAAGAATCTTTTGAAGTCAGGCCTTTTTCTTTTACTCTCTATTTTGACTTTTCTTATGTTAGAGAACTTAATAGACATCTTTCCTACGTTTTAATATCTCTTCTTTTTTTCAGTCTTTTGTTCACAGCTGTTACGGTATGGCTGGTGAGGGAATACTTTAAAGAAAGGATCCTTTACGAAAGAGAAAAACAGGAAAAAGAGAAACTTGAAAGCATAAATTTAGTGATACACTCTCTTATCCACGAAGTTAAAAATCGCCTTAATGTTTTAAGACTTTTAGTATACAGATTAAAAAGTTCTTTTGATAAGACCTATCTTCAAAAGCTTTGTGAAGAAATAGACAGGTTGGGAAAGTATGTAGAAGAGACAGCAGACTTAAGGAAACCGATAACCATTTCCAGAAGAAGAACAGATATTTCTCTTCTCATAAGAGATGTTATTTCAAAGTTTGATGAGCTTCTAAAAACTAAGAGAATAGATCTTGAAACGAAAGTTGAAAAAGCGGAGCTTGAACTTGATCCTGAAAAAGTCTCTTCTCTCCTCATTGACCTTGTAAAAAATGGAATAGAAGCCCTTGAAAATAGTAAGAAGAAAAAGTTGAAAATTTTAGGGAAAAAAGAAAAGAACTATTACACCATCTACGTAATGGACAGTGGGGGAAAACTACCTTCAACAAAGATTTTCGAACCTTTCCGCTCAACAAAGAAAAAAGGATTTGGTCTTGGACTTTATAACGCCAAAAGAGTTGCAGAAGCTCACGGAGGAAAGATAGAAGCCTTTGTCAGAGATGGCTGGACAGTTTTCAAAGTTTCCATTCCCATTTCTTAGGCTATTCGGAAACTTTTCCTCTATTTCGGAAATTTTTCCGAGTTTTTGTTAAAAACACTTTCTATCCATTAACCTTAAATTTGGCATAAAGTTTGCTTTACTTAATGGGGAGAACTTATTAAAGGAGACAGAACCATGAGAAAAATACTGAAACTCTCTTCAGTATTGCTGCTTTTACTTGCGTTACCAGTAACCGGAGTTGTACCACAAACCCATGCTGCATCGACGGCTTTGACAGATCGGATGAAAAATGTAATACAAGGGACAGTTGCCAACGTTAAGCAAGTTCCTGGATTCAATAGACCTAATATTACCTGGTGGGCAATAGATGTTCAGACAGCCACAGGAACGGTTGAAGTAAGAATAGCTCCTACCTGGTGGTACCCGTCATTGAACATTAGAAAGGGTGATAGAGTAAAAGTAACAGGTTTTACTCCTCCTTTCTGGGTTGTAAGAGGTATTAGTGGACTAATGGCTTGCAGAGTTGAAGATGAAACAACAGGAGCTGTTTACGACTTTTCAAACTTTAGAAAATGGTGTGGGAGGAAGTGATGCTACGAAAATACGTTAGTCTTTTTCTGTTTTATACACTAATTGCAATGACCATCAGCGGGATCGTTCTCTACATCATGCCCCATGGAAGGGTTGCCTACTGGACTGGCTGGAGATTCTTAGGACTGGACAAGGATCAGTGGGATAGTCTTCATACGATCTTTGGGTTCCTGATGATTTTCTTTGGTATCTGGCACGTCATCCTGAACTGGAAGAGCATTGTTAACTACCTGAAAGGGAAAGCTGGAATTCTCACTTCAAAGGAGTTTTTCGTAACAACCATTATTATCCTTATTGTTGCTATCGGAACTATCGCCAACGTTCCTCCCTTCAAAACGGTTATGGATATCGGAGATAAGATAAAGAACAGCTGGCCTAAACCAAAAACTATGCCACCAGCACCCCATGCTGAGCTATTCCCTCTTAAGAAAGTTGCCCAGATGGTTGGATTGTCTCCCCAAAAGGCAATTGATTTTCTTGAGTCAAAGGGAATAAAGGTTGAGTCTCCAGATGAGATTCTTAAAGAGATTGCAGCGAAAAATAACACTACTCCAGCAAGGATCTACGAAATTCTTTTGGGAACGTCAAAGAAAGCAAAGGATCTCCGCTTCCAGCCCAGCTCAGGGATGGGAAAATTGACCTTGAGAGAGGTTTGTCAGGAGCTCCAGATTCCTCCTCAGGAATGTCTTGAAATATTGAAAAAGCATGGAATTGCTGCAGACCCTAACCAGCAGTTGAGGGATATAGCCTTCAAAAACGGCAAGTATCCGTATCAAATACTTGAAATTCTTCAAGGGGGTAAATAATGGGAAAACTTGAAAGATTAGCAATCAACGATGAAGGGTTCATTTTTGATCCAGAAACGGGAAACAGTTACACGGTAAACAAAACAGGGCTCTTCATAATCAAACTACTCAAAGAGGGAAAGAATGAAGAAGATATAGTAAAAGCCCTCACAGAAGAGTTTGAGATTGGTGAAGATGAAGCAAAAAGGGATCTGGTGGACTTTTTAGAACAGCTCAGGCTTTACGGATTGGTGGAGGCACAAAATGTATAGGGTTGCAGTTTCTGGAATAAATGCGGTTGATAATCCTGGTCCCGGAGTTGGAATTGCAAAGGGATTAAAAGAGAGTGGTCTTGAGGTTTCTATTTTTGGACTTGCCTATGATGCTATGGAACCTGGGATATACATGAAGTGGCTTATAGATAAGAGTTTTATCATGCCCTATCCTTCTGAGGGAGAAGAGCCTTTTATCGAGAGGCTTCTCTACATAAAGACAACCTATGGTCTCGATGCTGTAATTCCTGCCCTTGATGCCGAGCTTCCCCTTTTTATCAAAGGTGCTTCACTTCTTGAAAGCTACGGAATTAAAACGTTTCTTCCTACAGAGGAACAGTTTAAGCTAAGGGGAAAGGACAGATTACCTGAAATTGCAGAGAGGATAGATGTAAAAGTTCCTGAGACAAGGATTGTTACCTCTTATGAAGAATTGAGTAAAGCAGTAGAGGAAATTGGTTTTCCTATTATGATAAAGGGAATTTTTTACAAAGCTTACAAGGCTTTTAACATTGCCCAGGCTACGTCCTATTTCAACTCGATAGTTGCTGAGTGGGGTTATCCAATAATTGTCCAGCAAGTTGTCACCGGTGAGGAGATGAACGTTGTAGGAATTGGAGATGGAGAAGGAAGCCATTTTGGTCTTGTAGGAATAAAAAAGCTCTGGATCACAAGCCTTGGAAAAATCTGGACAGGAGTTACTGTTAGAAATGAGAGACTTCTTTCTGCCACTGAAAGATTTGTTTCAGAGTTTAAATGGAGAGGAGCATTTGAGTTTGAGTGCATAGTCAACGATAGAGACATTTACCTCATAGAAGTAAATCCAAGGTTCCCTGCATGGGTCTATTTTGCGACTGGAGTCGGAGTAAACCTTCCGGGAAGGCTTCTAAAGGCAGCACTTGGAATTGAACCTGAAAGGAATTGGGACTATGAAGCTGGAAAACTCTATATAAGGTTTACAGACGATTTTGTAACGGACATGTCTGAATTTCAAAAGGTTGTGACGAGAGGTGAAGGGTGATGCTGGATGGTTAGAAGGTTGAAGGGTTAGAGGATTGGGAAATTGATTAATGGAGGTTAAGACAATGAAAAAAACGTACGAAAAGCCTGTAATCTTTAAATTGAGAACAGGATTGATGAATAAGTTTGGAAAATTTGCGCCTGCCTGCAGAAAGAAGGTGAGAGAGGAGATTGAAGGAGTACCTATTGAAGAGCTCGTTAAGAAGTTTGGCTCTCCTCTCTTTGTCTTCTCTGAGAGAAAAATCCGTCAGAAGTTCAGGGAGATCAAGAATGCGTTTACTCTAAGGTACCCAAACGTTGAATTTAGCTGGTCATATAAAACAAACTACCTTGATGCAATCTGTGCAATTCTTCACAGCGAAGGAGAAACTGCAGAGGTTGTTTCAGAGTTCGAGTACGAAAAAGCAAGAAAATTAGGAGTTGAGGGGAACCAGATAATCTACAACGGTCCCTACAAGCCTATTGAATCTCTGAGAGTTGCTGCTGCTGAAGGAGCAAGGATAAACATTGACCACTTTGAGGAAATAGCAGACCTTGAACAAGTTGCTGACGAGCTTGGAATAAAGGTTAAAGCTGGGATAAGACTCAACATGGATACAGGAATTCATCCTCAATGGACCAGATTTGGCTTTAATCTTGAAAATGGTCAGGCGTGGGATGCCGTAAAGAGAATTGCCTCAGGTGGAAAAATTGAACTTAACGGTCTTCACTGCCACATAGGAACGTTTATCCTGGAACCGAGAGCTTATGAAAACGAAGTCAGAAAAATGGTTGAATTTGCTTACAAAGTTGAAGACGAGTTTGGCTTTAAGATTGAATACATTGACATTGGAGGAGGCTTTCCTTCAAAGAACAGGCTAAAGGGAATCTATCTTCCACCGGATGTTGCGGTTCCCTCAATTGATGAGTTTGCAGAAAGAATTTGTAATGCTCTTCTTTCCAGTTTAAGACCTGGAGACTATCCAAAACTCATAATTGAAAGTGGGCGGGCTATAGTTGACGAAGCTGGCTATTTGATCACAACCGTTCATGCTGCTAAGAGGATGCCAGATGGAAGGAAAGCTTACGTCCTTGATGCTGGAGTAAACATTCTCTTTACAGCCTTCTGGTACCACTTCAACATAGAAATAGACAGAAACGTTCAGGGACCAACAGAGCCGTGCATTCTCTATGGTCCTCTGTGTATGAACATAGATGTGGTTGACGATTTAGCCTATCTTCCACCCCTTCCAAGGGGAACAAGACTGATCATTTCACCAGTAGGAGCTTACAACGTTACACAGTGGATGCAGTTCATTCGCTACAGACCCGCTGTGGTTTTGATTGGAGAAAACGGAGAAATTGACCTCATCCGTGAGGCTGAAGACCTGTCAGATATTGTTAGAAGAGAGAAACTTCCGGAGAGGCTGAAGTTGCAATGAGCATCAAAAGATATGCCCTTCCAATTTTAAAGAGTTACTCTGCAGTTCTGTTTAACTCAAATTTTGTGGGAGGAGCTATTCTCCTCCTGCTTACCTTTATAAATCCAAATCTTGGGATTGGTGGCTTTACGGCGGTAGTTTCAGCTTACATTTTTGCAAGGCTTATCGGTTTTAAAGATGAGTTTTTGCGGCTTGACTACTATATTTACAATCCACTTCTTGTAGGACTTTCTCTTGGTTATCTATTTAAGGTTGACCTCTTGAGCCTTTTCTTCTTTTCAATAGCCGGAATTCTTACCTTCCTGCTTACCTACACTCTCTCGAGTCTATTCTCTTACTACTTTAAACTCCCTGTTCTTAGCGTTCCTTTCGTCATAGTAAGTTCTCTTCTTTACTTAGCTTCTTTGAAATTTTCTAACCTTTTTGTAGGCAGTCTCTATCCACACTATCCACACTTTCAAAGTCTAATTTCTATAAACCTACCTTTAGTGCTTGATGGTTACTTTAAATCGTTGGGTGCTATTTTCTTTATGCCTACTACATTTGAAGGGATTGTCATTTTCCTTCTTCTACTTTCAGTTTCGAGGATTCTCGCTCTTCTTTCAGCAATGGGTTATCTATCTGGAGTTATAACTAAAGCTCTTTTCTCCGGGTCTCTCTATCAGGCTTTCACCGATACTGCTGCTTTTAACTACATTCTCACATCAATGGCGATAGGTGGGGTTTTTCTCATTCCCTCTTTGAGAAGTTACAAGTTTGCCATCATTTCAGCAGTTCTTTCAGTTCCTGTTGTTGAGGGAGCAAAAGTCTTCTGGGAAAGCTATGGACTTCCAGTTTTTGCACTTCCATTTAATGCAACAACACATCTTCTTCTCTACGTTCTCCTTTCGGTAAGTTATTTTTACGTTACAAAGATTTATAAAGGGACACCTGAAAGAACTCTTGACTACTACCTGACGGTTTCTAAAAGGTTTCCCTTCACCGGAAGAGAGATAAACCTTCCTTTCTCCGGAAAATGGACAGTCTGGCAGTCCTTTGATGGAGAATGGACCCATAAGGGAGCATGGAAGTATGCAGTTGACTTTGTGATAACAGACGAGAAAGGGAAAACCCACAAGAACAATGGTTATTACCTTACAGACTACTATGCCTTTGGAAAACCGGTTCTTTCTCCCGTTGAGGGTCAGGTTGTGGCAGTAGTTAACTCTCTTCCAGATAATCCCCCTGGCCAGGCAGATAGAGAAAATAACTGGGGAAACTACATTCTCATCTATGATAAGAGAGGTTTTTACGTGCTCCTGTGTCACTTTAAGCAGAATTCAATAAAGGTAAAAGCTGGAGACTATGTTGTTAAAGGAACTCTTTTAGGACTTTGCGGAAATTCTGGCTATTCTCCTCAACCTCATATCCATGTTCACGTTCAGCTTCTTCCAAATATTGGAGCTCCCACAGTTCCTTTTAGTTTCTCTTCTTACATTTCCGGGAATCTATTCAAGGACGTTGGAACTCCGAAAGAGAAAGAGATAGTTGAACCTGTTTTTCCTGATAAGAGCCTTTACAACAGGTTAAACCTTCTTATAGATCAGAGTATGGAATTTGTGGTAAGAGAAGGAGAAAAAGTAAAAGAGCTAAAAACTGTTGTAAAAATGGCATCGGACGGGACTTTCTACCTGACGGATGGAAGTGCAAAACTGTACTTTGGAATAAAAAATTCAACTTTCTACTTCTATCATCTGGAAGGAGATTTAAATTCTCCGTTGAAATATATTTTCTTCGCAGCTCCAAAAATCCCCCTCATCTGTAAAGAAAATATTTTCTGGGAGGATTATCTGCCGTTGATAACGGTTTCTTCCAAGTTAAAAAGAGAGATTTACCTATTTTTATCTTCCTTCAATCATAACCTGTTTGAAGTAAAGGTAAATAGTGTTTGCTCTTTTCAGGGAATAATTAAGTCTGATATAGTCTTGCCCTCGAAAAAGCTGACAGGTTGGGTGGAAATTTCAAACGATTTTGGATTTGAGAAAATATCCTTAGGAGAAAAGATAGTTATAGAAAGGAGGAGGAATCATGAAAAAACTGTTTCTAGTATGTAGCATCTTTACTCTGGGCACCTTAGGAGCTAAGGCTCAAGATTTGAAAGTCACCGGTTATGAAGCCCTTTACGGAAGCTATATTAATTATAGCGGTTCGGATTTCAAAGATTATGGCTACTCAGCAACAGGTTATCTTAGCGTTGGTGATGGAAAAGTTCACAACATCCAGCTTGGAGTAGGCTATACACACATTAAATACAAACAAGGACTACCAGATCTTGACCAATCAGATTTTACAGCAGTCTATTCCAACACAAATGGAATCGTGAAAAACCACACGTTTACCTTTGGTGGTCATTACATAAACAGTGACGACGACTTAGCCGACGGTGGTTATACCCTCTTTTTTGACGGAACTTATTTCCAGACAGAAAGGCACTATCCTTATGCCTTTAAGTGGAATGCAGGTATTGGAGTTTACTACTCAAACTACGACAATACCATAGACTTCTACGTTCTTCAGTTAAATCCCCACACTACAGTTAAGCTTTTCTCAGATTCTCAGAAAGGTGCACTCTACTGCGATGTTACGGGTTACTATATCCACGTCGACGAAGCGGACAAGCTCGGTATCGGAAACGATGACTATTACTCCTTAGATGCAGCTCTCAGATACTATTACGGTAATTATGATGTCAAGGTTGGAGGATGGGCAGGACAACAGATTTTTGCAGTTAAAAACGGCGGTTTTGTAGTCTATAACCTGGCGGAGAAGTACAAAGGGGGCGTTTACGGAGAAGTTGGTTATACTTTCAGGAACGGTTTAAGAGTAGCCTTAAACGTTAGTGTAAACAAGTATAGTGAAAATGGGGATGACGTTACCCAGACTGTTGGAACAGTATCCATCGGTTATAGATTTTAGTTTTAATGGGGCTTCTGCCCCATTTGGGAGGGAATATGAAGCGTATCGTATTTTTAATTCTATTAGCATTTTCGCTCACCTCTTTTGCCCATTCTATGACTTACAAGGAAATAAAGGAAGCTTACGAAAAATCCTACCTTTACGAAAAGAGCAGAGATTACGAAGATGCTATAAAAGCCTTAATGTCTGTTTATCAAAACTACCCTGATGGCTATACAGTTAACCTGAGATTGGGCTGGCTCTATTATCTGATGCAAAAGTATGCAAATTCAGAGTACCACTATGAGAAAGCTCTTAAATCTATACCTTCATCTGTTGAAGCAATGCTGGGGTTATCTCTTCCTTTTATGGCACAGAATAGATGGAGTGATGTCGAACCGCTGATGTACCGAGTATTAAAGATTGACTACTACAATTACTATGGTAATTTGAGACTTTGCATCGCTTTGAGAAACCTTAAGAAATTTTCCATTTCTGAAGCTGTAGCAAGGAAGATGCTCTCGATCTATCCAACGGATGTTAACTT
>OFBZ01000097.1_pt1 | contig 11020 bp, 12 predicted proteins | sample 1520731 | NCBI WGS metagenome assembly OFBZ01 (sample SAMEA3696450, study PRJEB22514) | metagenome | biome: water; feature: marine; material: hydrothermal vent | place: Pacific Ocean | collected 2014-08-16 | depth 1514 m
TAAGCTCCTGAAGGTCAACAGGCTTAAGCTCCTTAACCGAATCTAATGTATAGACCACCTTAGGAACTCCAAAAAAACCTGAAGGCTTTTTAACTTTGGCTAAGAGCTCTCCGTCATAGTAGTAAAGGAGGTACGCCCCTCCTTTATCCTTAACCCAGGCTAAAGGCTCTTTACACTCTGGAAAGTTAAAGTACTCATCTAAACCTACAGCTTTTAGCTCTTCAAAGAATACAGGGAGAAGTATTTCCTCTTCTGAGACCTTATCTGAAAGCTTTATTAAGTTGTTTTCCCAGAACTCAGCTCCGTACATAATTTCCTTTAAGCTCTGTTTTTATTGTATATAAACCTTCCGCAATATGGACACTTAGTCTGTCCGGGCTTAAGACTGTTTAGGAGCTCCTTAAATTCAGCACTTGAATATGTGATTCCACATCCTTCACAGGCGCCTGTGCTGATATCCGAAAAAACCAGGCCGCTGAATTTTGCTTTTAATTGCTCAAACTTGTTTAGTTCTTCTTCTGGAACCGAGGATTTAATTTCTTCTATCTTCCTTAGAACATTTTCTATTTTCCTCTCATAGATGGTAGCTTCCTTTTCCAATTCTTCTATTCTCTCGTGAATTCTGTTCAAATCAGGCTCAAACTGATTCTTAACCTTTGAATAGGCATCCTTTAGAGCTTCTATTTCCGTTTCCACTCCGGTTATCTGCTGTCTGGTCTTTATTATGTCATCCTCGTTCTTTGCTATAGCTCTGAGGATTTTCTTAAACTCTTCTCTGCTCCTTGCGTTTTTTTTCTGTTTCTTAAGCTCTTCAATTCTTTCTTGTTTATACTCAACAAAGTCCTTGAGTTCCCTAAGCTCCTTCTTCTTTTCTTCTAACTTATTCTTTGCGCACTCTATCTTTCTCTCTATTTTAGAGGCTTCCCTTTCAAGTTTCTCTTTTTCTGCTTCCAGCTCTTTCTTTTTTGTTTTAAGCCTTAGGAGCTCTATTTCTTTTTGTTGAAGTTTTAAAAGTTCTTCTCTCAGCATGTTTCCATTACCTCATAGGGGGATTTTTCTTTCAGAGTGGATAACCTCAGGTTTTTAAACTCTTCTGTCAGGAGATGCTGGAGTTTCTCAAAGAAGAGTCTTTCGGTTCCAAAGTGTCCCATATCAAAGACCGTAAGTCCAAGGTCAACTGCTTTTATGGCGTCGTGGTATTTGATGTCCCCAGTAATGTAAACATCAACCCTACCAGCAACGAGATCTATGAATGAGGCACCACTACCCGAGCAAATTGCTACTCTGTTTACCATGTTGTTGGGTTTGAAGTTGATTCCTCTGTAAATATCTTCTGGAAGAAACGATTTGAGTTTTCTGAATAGTTCTTTTTGAGTAATAGAGGGATTTAACATTCCTATAATCCCGTAAGCTGGTTTTTCGCTTATTGTTGATATGCTTTTCACTCCAAGCCTTTCAGCTATTATGGCAGTGGGTCCAAGTGGAGATACATCAAGGTTTGTATGAAGAGCATAGACTGCTATTCCACTTCTTGCCAGTTCTAAAAGGAGACTGGAAGGGTAAGAGAAATTGACTAAAGATTTAATTCCGGAAATTGTCAGAGGGTGGTGTGTAAGAATGAGATCAACTTTTAGTTCCTTTGCCTGAGCTATTACATCTTTTGAGACAGAAAGGGCAAAGCCTACGTGATTTATCTCCTGATCTTCCCACCCAATCTGAAGTCCGGAGTTATCCCAGCTATCCTGAAGTTCAGGTTGAATCAAATTTTCGAGGAAAGCGAGTATATCTCTTAGCTTAACCATTTTTGCCTCCAGAGAAGTGGTAGAATTCTACAAAATTTCGCAGGGAGAAAGTATGGCTTACAGAGATTTGAGAGAGTTCATTGAGAGGTTGAAGAAGGAGGGAGAGCTCAAAGAGATAGACTATCCCGTTAGCTCTTACTTAGAGATAACTGAGATTGCAGATAGAGTTGTAAAAGCTGGAGGTCCTGCTCTTCTTTTTAAAAATGTTGATGGCGGAGATATTCCGGTTGCGATAAACCTCTTTGCCAGCTACAAAAGAATGGCAATGGCTTTAGAGGATGACCCTGACAGGATTGGAGAAAAGGCTGCAAAGCTTTTAAAACCTGAAAAACCCACAGGATTCATGGATAAACTGAAAAAGCTTGTAGAGTTAAAGAAGATTGCAGATATCTTTCCAAAAGAGGTCGATAGAAGAAAGGCTCCCTGCAAAGAAGTAATAATGAAGGAGCCAGACCTATCTAAGTTTCCAATCCTTTTTTGCTGGCCCAAGGACGGTGGAAGGTTTATAACGCTTCCGCTGGTCTTTACAAAGGACCCTGAAACCGGTGAGAGAAACTGTGGAATGTATCGCCTTCACGTTTATGATAAAAAGACCACGGGGATGCACTGGCACTGGCATAAAGTTGGAGCGAAGCATTTCTGGAAGGCTAAAAAGATGGGAATAAAGAGATTCCCTGTTGCTGTCGCGATTGGCTCGGATCCTGCAGTTATCTATTCCGCTACAGCTCCTCTTCCTGAAGATGTTGATGAGATGATTTTTGCAGGTTTCTTAAGAGGAAAGCCGGTCGGAATGGTAAAGTGTGAAACTGTTGATCTGGAAGTTCCAGCAAACGCTGAAATAGTTCTTGAAGGTTATGTTGACACAGAAGAGTTTAGATTTGAAGGACCATTTGGAGACCATACAGGATACTATTCGCTTCCAGATTTTTATCCCGTTTTCCACATAACCTGTATTACCCACAGGAGAAATCCCATTTACCCGGCAACAATTGTTGGAAAACCTCCAATGGAGGACTGCTATATTGGTAAAGCCACTGAACGAATTTTTCTACCGCTTTTGAGGACGCAACTTCCCGAAATAGTAGATATGTCTTTACCTATAGAGGGAGTTTTCCATAACTTTGCTTTCATTTCCATAGACAAGCGTTATCCAGGGCATGCAAGAAAGGTTATCTCTGCCCTCTGGGGTATGGGACAGATGAGCTTTACGAAGAACATCATAATCTTTGATAAGGATACGAATGTTCACGATATTGGAGAGGTAATCTGGAGGTGGGGAAATAATGTTGATCCAAAGAGGGATATAATCTTTACAGAGGGTCCTGTTGATGCTCTTGACCACACTTCTCCTCTTCCGTTTTACGGGAGCAAGATGGGAGTTGATGCGACAAGGAAGTGGCTATCTGAAGGGTTTGAAAGGGACTGGCCACCGGATATAGAAATGGATCCTGAGGTTGTGAAGAAAGTCGATGAAATATGGGATAAGCTGGGACTGCCCCGGAAAGAAGAGAAAAAGAATCCCTGGAGCTGGGGAGTGTAAAACTTGCTTTTAGGGTTTTCTTGCTATAAACTTTCACACCGCAAAACAAATATGGTGGAGGAAACAGAATGCCAAATACAAAATCTGCTAAAAAGAGGCTTCGGCAGAATATTAAGAGAAGAGAGAGAAATAGATACTACGTAAGAAGAATGAAGACTGAGGCTAAGAAGGTTCTTGAAGCTGTTGCTGAGAAAAATCTTGAAGCTGCAAAAGAGCAGCTCAAAGTTGCAATGAAGTGGATTCAGAGGGCTGCTGCAAGGGGTGCTATCCACAAGAATGAGGCTTCAAGGAGAATGTCAAGGATAGCAACTGCTGTTGCTCAACTTGAAAAAGAACTTGCTGCACAGGGTTAAACCCTGTGCTTTAAGTTTTTTATCTTCCAACTTTTCCCTCTTTTGCTTTCTGTTTAAGGTAACCCTCTATGAATTGATCAATCTCTCCATCCATCACAGCGCTAACGTTGGAAGTTTCTATACCCGTTCTGTGATCCTTCACCATCTGGTAAGGGTGGAAGACGTAAGACCTGATCTGATTACCCCATGCAATGTTCTTGTGTTCTCCACGTGCTTCAGCAATCTTCTCTTCCCTCTTCTGTCTTTCAAGTTCGTAGAGTCTCGCCTTCAAAATCTTCATTGCTCTCTGTCTGTTCTGGATCTGTGAACGTTCGCTCTGGCAGGTTACAACGATTCCTGTTGGGATGTGGGTAATCCGCACAGCTGAATCAGTTTTGTTTACGTGCTGTCCTCCAGCTCCAGAAGCCCTATATGTGTCAATCCTTATATCTTCATCCCTTATCTCTATATCTATATCTTCGTCTATTTCTGGAACAACAATAACTCCACAGAAAGATGTGTGTCTCCTTGCGTTTGCATCAAATGGAGAGATCCTTACCAGTCTATGGGTTCCGTGTTCAGCCCTCAAGAGACCATAGGCGTAAGCTCCTTTGATTAGAATTGTTGCACTTTTGATTCCAGCTTCCTCATTTTCCTGAAGGTCGAGGATTTCGGTTTCAAATCCCTTCTTCTCAGCCCACCTTAAATACATTCTCATAAGCATTTCAGCCCAGTCGCAGGACTCAGTTCCTCCAGCACCTGCGTGGATTGTTACAATTGCGTTGTTTTTATCAAACTCACCAGAGAGAACTGTTTTGACCTCAAGAGAGTCCAGTTCTTCTTCTATGTTCTTGAGGGAATTTTCAGTCTCATCTAAAAGACTTTCCTCATTCTCCTCTTCAGCCATCTCAAGGAGAGTTTCAATGTCTTCAAGTTGTTGCTCTATGGATGAGAAAGTGTTGAGCTCTGATTCAATCCTGTTTCTTTCCATGGAGATACTTTGAGCTCTTTTCTGATCATTCCAGAAGTCAGGAGAGGACATTTCCTCTTCAATTTCAGAGAGTCTTTTCTGCATTCCATCTATGTCAAAAATACCCCCTGATTTCTAAGTATTTGTCTCTTACCTTCTCAAGTTTGTCCTTAAGCTCTTGAAGTCTTTCAATCATTACTGTTCCTCCTGATTTGATTCAAGGTTAAATGTAGAAATCGTTTTTATTTTGTCAAAACTATTTGTTTAGAAACTTTATGTAGATTGAAGGAGTAAAGTTTTGTAGAGGCCAACTGTTATGCCCCCGTTTGAGAAGAAAGTAATTAATTCGGGGTTTAGTCCTGTGAGCTCTGCAAATTTCCTGTTTGGAGAGAGGAAGAGAACTCTGTAATTTTTAAAGTGTCTTTCAATCCAGTCTCCAAGCCGTCTGTAGATTTCTCTGACGTTCTTTATTGGAAGTCTCACACCGTAAGGAGGATTTGTAACGATTGTAACGGTATCAAATGAAACTTCTGGAAAAGAAAGATTTTCAAACCGGACAAATCCTGAAACTCCAGCGGCTTCTGAGTTTTTTCTTGCAGCTTCTATGGCGTCAGGGTCTATATCGTAGCCAATTATTGGAACTTTAACCTCTTTTATCTTTGAAACAGCTTCTTTTTTTATGCTTTCCCAGAGTTCTTCGTCAAAGTTCTTCCACTTCATAAAAGCAAAGCCTCTACTAATTCCCGGTGGAACGTTTGCAGCAATCATCGCAGCTTCTATCGGGATTGTTCCAGAGCCGCAGAAGGGATCGATAAATGGAGTTTTGCCCCTCCAGCCAGAAACTAAGACCATTGCTGCTGCGAGTGTCTCTCTCAACGGGGCTTCTGTCTCTTTTACTCTATATCCCCTTTTGTGGAGCATTGCACCAGAACTGTTTATACTGATCGTGCAGATATCGTTCTCAAAACGGACGATAACGCTCGTTCCCTCGTCCTCCAATCTTGCCTTTTGAGGTTCGAAACCTACAGCTTCAGTAATTGCTCTCCAGATTCTCTCTTCAATTGCTTTAGAGTGGTAAAGCTTTGACTTCTTTGAGGTTGCTCTGATTTTTAAAGGTAAATCGGGTGTAATAAAATCGTTCCATGGACACTTTTGGGCTTTCCTGACGAGCTCTGCAAAGTGTTTTGCTCTAAATGTGCAGAGCCTCACCAGAATTCTGCTTGCGGTCCTGAGCCAGAGATTGGTTTTGTAGAGAACTTCTAAATCTCCTTCAAATTCAACTCCTCCTGGAACAACTTTTCCTTCAATCTTTAGTTCTTTTAGCTCTTCTGCTGTTATTTCTTCTATTCCCGGTTGGGAAACTGCAAAGAGTTTCATACTTCTCTCAGAACTTCCTGACATAGCTTCTCTATTGCTCCTCCTGTGAGTTTTGAGCTGACCTTTTCTTCTAAGAGTTTTCTCATAAACTCCCTGTTTTTATAGACATCAAGCAGTGTTATGGCTATCTCCTCAGGGTTGGCTCTTTCCTGAAGGAGCTCCGGAACAACTTCTTCTCCAGCAATTATATTTGGAAGAGAAACGTTTGGTATCTTTACAACTCTCCTGGCAATGGCAAACGTTAGAGGATTAAGCTTATAGACGACAACGTGTGGAAGCCCTGCGATTGCTGCCTCAAGGCTTGCAGTCCCTGAAGTTATAACGCCGGCATCTGCTGAGAAAAGAAGGTTGTACCTTTCACTCTCTGGAATCAGGACAACGTCTGGATTTATTCTCTTTACGGTTGACTCAACATAATTTCTGTTAACGGACGATGCAACGGGAAGAACGAAACTTCCTTCAATTCTCTTTGAAGCTTCAAGCATCGGCTCAAGGAGATACTTAATCTCTGAAGGTCTACTTCCAGGCATAAGGGCAAAGACAGGTTCTTTCAGATTGTATTTTTCTTTAAACTCTTCATGGGGAATTGTTGGTTTCACTATACTTTTTAGGGGGTTGCCAACGTAGGTGACGTTGACTCCATATTTTCTGTAGAGTTCTACTTCAAAAGGGAAGATTACAAACATTCTGTCAACGACTCTTTTTATCCTTTCTATTCTCTTCTCACCCCACGCCCAGAACTTTGGAGAGATAAAGTAGAGAACTTTTATTCCCTTTTTCTTTGCAATTTCTGCAATTTTCAGATTAAATCCCGGAAAATCAACAAGGAGGACTGCATCAGGTTTCTCTTCTTCTAAAAACTTTTCAATGATTCTCTTTCCTCTCCATATTGAAGGAAGCTTTGAAAGAGATTCAAAAAGCCCAAAGGCTATAATCTCCTTTGAATCTAAGATCCTTTCAGCTCCAGGAACTACATCAAGAAGAACACCGTAAACCTTTAAATGCTCTGAAAGACAGGGAATAAGCTCCCTGGCGTAGTTAAAACCCGATAGTTCTCCTGTAACAACGAGGATTTTTTTCACCTAAGGTTGTCCTCTTCTTTCCATTTGCTCCATAATTGTTTCTATGATTTCGAATACTTTATCAAAATCAACCGTTCTTATTGGTGGAGGTTTTTGAGGATTTCTACCGTGAGCAACCCAGTCCCTATATTGTTTTATCTGTTTTATATAACCTATGCCAGTCGAGTCAATAATAGATTCTTTTTTTAAAGCGTTAATAATGTCATCTATTTTAAGATATTCAATGTGATTTTTAATCTCTTCTCTTCCAAAGAAACAAGATTCAAGATGTAAACAGTTTTGAAGTGTATCTCTTAAAAATCTTTCAAAGCAAGAGAAAACTTCAACGACAAATAGATCTTCCACCATGTCCTGTGTTTCCTTTACCTCGTCATTGGATAACACTCCTCTACCTGTTCTTCTATAGGTTTTGAAAATTTCCTTAAAGATAGAGTATCTGTTTTTAATCTTTTTCAGGACATCTGAATTCACTAATTTCCTCCACCAGTTGACATAAAAGACCTTTACTTAAAAGCTTAACTCTCCCTTGATCCATAGAAACGTACCATCCTTCTTTAAAAAAACCTTTATAAAGAGGTCTTTTACTTTCTTCAATTTTTTTTCCATTTACTTCCAAAGCAATAGTAAATTCATGAGGTTCATTCAGAAAAATAATTCTTTTTTCATCAAACTTGCCTATTAAATCAACTCTTCCATCAGCTGCTATTATGTATGCCCCAACTGGTTTTAACTTAAACAGGAACTCCCCATCTTTATAAACATACATTTCTTTTACTTCGTATCTCCCGGCAAATTCTTCGCATATCTCAACTTCGCTATATCTATATTCCAGACCGTTTTCTCTACAAAATTCCTCTACTATGCTATAAAGTTCTTCTAACCTGCTTAGAAAGTTTCTGACCTTTCTATCTTCAACATCAATCCCCATAATGATCTCCTTTAAATTAAGTTTAGGAAGTTTTCAATTATCCTTATCCCTTCCTCAGTCAAAATTGATTCTGGATGAAATTGAACACCGTAAATGGGCATCGTTTTATGCTTAATTCCCATTATCTCCCTGTCATCTTCACTTTCAGCTGTGATTTCAAGGACATCTGGAAAGGTTTCTCTGTCTATAACAAGAGAGTGGTATCTGATTGCTGAGAATGGATTCTTCATTCCTTTGAAAAGTTCCTCTTCGTTGTGAAGTATATTTGATGCCTTTCCGTGCATAAGTTTCTTAGCTCTAACAATCTTTCCACCGAAAGCAAAGCCTATCGACTGGTGACCTAAGCAGATACCTAAAATTGGAATCTTTCCTGCGAAGTGTTTTATCGCCTCAACAGAGATTCCAGCTTCTTTCGGTGTACAGGGTCCCGGCGATATGACGAGAGCTTCAGGCTTCATCTCCTCAATTTGCTGAATAGTTATTTTGTCGTTTCTGAAAACTCTTATATCTGCTCCAAGCTTTCCGAAGTACTGAACAACGTTGTAGGTAAATGAGTCGTAGTTGTCTATCATCAGAATCATCTTACTACTCCTTTAAAGCACTACAGATTTTTTCTCCCCACTCAGAGAGGGTTATAACGTAATCTTTATCAGGTATTGGATTAAGAATTAATACTTTCCCACTTATGGCTTCTGCTACAGTCTGAGGAACTTTTCTTGAAGCAAAAATTTCTCCTATAACAACTTTTGCATTTTCTTTTTTAGCTTCTTCTATAACCTGTCTTAGCCTTTCAGGAGTTACCTGTTCTTCGGGGGTTCGTGCAATCTCTATTACCTTTATTCCAAAGGTTTCGAGTAGAGGCTTCCAGACGGGGTGGTAAATAACAACCACTTTACTTTTAGCCTCTTTTAGACAATTGTCAATTCTTCCGAGGAGCTGGTCTATCATAGCTGCGTAATCTTCAGCTCTCTTTGTGTAGTAGGTTTCTCTTTTTGGATAGAACTCTATGAGCCTCTTTGCAACCTCAAAATAGACATCTTCCATCAAGACTGGATTTGCCCAGACATGGTATCCAGGCTTTTTAACCTGGGGATACTTGCTGGAAAATAATTCTCCGATGTTTAGAACGTTCTTTTCATCGACATTCCTTATAGCCCAGTCGTCAAGACCAAGTCCATGAACTATTACTAAGTTTGCTTCTTTAGTTTTTTGAACATCTGAAGGTTTGGGTTCATATCCATGAGGAGATTCTCCCCCTTTTAGAATTGAGTAGTATCTGAAGTCCCTACCTCCTATGTACTCTGCTACATTTTTCCAGATGGGAATTGATGAAACGATGAGAGGTTTATTTTTGTCATTCGATAGACAGCTACTAACGATAACGATGAGTAGATACAGGCACAGAAAGAAAAACTTTCTCATCGGTACAAAACCTCCTTTAAACTTAAAGGCAGTCAAGCTGTTGAATTGCCTATTGTATAATATGCTATAAATATAGCATAGAACACAACATATCAAACGAGGTAAGCTCATGCTTAACAGAAAACCTGCAATCCTTGCCCTTGAAGATGGAACATACTACGAAGGTTACAGTTTTGGAGCAGAAGGAGAGACTTACGGAGAGGTTGTTTTCACAACCTCAATGACAGGTTATCAAGAGATAATCACTGATCCTTCATTTAAAGGTCAGATAGTTACAATGACCTGTCCTCTCATCGGTAACGTTGGAACGAATAGGGAAGACGTTGAGTCGGATGGTCCTAAAGCTGAGGGTTTTATCGTTAAAGAGATTTCTGAAATCTATTCCAACTGGAGAGCAGAAAAATCTTTCGAGGACTATCTCAAAGAGTATGGAGTGGTAGGGATTTGTGAGGTCGATACGAGGGAACTCACGAAAAGGCTGAGATCTGTTGGAACAATGAGGGGAGTAATTTCAACAGTTGACCTCGACCCTGACAGTCTCATTTCAAAAGCTCGTTCTGTTCCGAAGATGGAAGGTCTTAACTTAGTTGACGAGGTGACCTGTAAGGAACCTTACGAGTGGGAGCTTGGAACATGGCAGTTAGAAGAAGGGTATTCGACGAAGAAAAACTTTAAGTATTCAGTTGTAGTTCTTGATTTTGGAATAAGGTACAACATACTGAGGAATTTAGTTGATGTTGGAATAAAGCCAGTTGTTGTCCCTGCCCATACTCCACCGGAAGAGATTCTGAAACTTAATCCTGATGGAATTTTCCTTTCCTGCGGTCCAGGAGATCCAGCAGCAGTTACATACGCCATAGAGACCATTCGTTATCTTGTAGCAACTTACAAAAAACCGATCTTTGGTATATGTCTTGGGCATCAGTTAACAGCCCTTGCGATGGGTGCGAGCACCTATAAGCTGAAGTTTGGGCATAGAGGAGCCAACCAACCTGTTAAAAATAAGAAAACTGGAAGGGTGGAAATAACAGCTCAGAACCACGGATTTGCTGTTGATGAGTCAACGATTCCAGATGATCTGGAAGTAACCCATTACTCTCTTAATGATGGAACGGTAGAAGGGTTGAAACACAAGACAAAACCGCTCTTTACAGTCCAGTATCACCCGGAAAGTTCTCCTGGGCCCCACGATTCGAGATATCTTTTCAGGGAGTTTGAGAAGTTAATATCAGATTACAGAGGTAAATAGGGATAGATGGTCTATGATATTGCAATTTCGGGGCTTGGTCCCGCTGGAGCAACCTTCCTGCGACGGATTTCTGGGAAAGGTTTTAAAATCATTGGATTTGACAGGGAAAACTTTCCCAGAAAGAAACTCTGTGCTGGTGGTTTAACCCCAAAGGCTTATAATCTTTTGAAGGGTCTCTTCCCAGAGATTGATAGGGTGGTAAGAGTTCAGTCAAAGAGATTTATTCTTATAAACGGTTCAAACAGGGCGGAAGTAAGTGCAGATACCCCCTTGGCTTACTTAACTGATAGAGAAGAGTTAGACAACTTCCTCTTCAAT
>OFBZ01000098.1_pt1 | contig 10907 bp, 10 predicted proteins | sample 1520731 | NCBI WGS metagenome assembly OFBZ01 (sample SAMEA3696450, study PRJEB22514) | metagenome | biome: water; feature: marine; material: hydrothermal vent | place: Pacific Ocean | collected 2014-08-16 | depth 1514 m
AAAAATCTCGGTGAACATGGTTTTTAAGGTTCCTTTAATCGTTGTTACTACCTTCTTAAAGTCTGCCTCTAATTTTTCGCTCCTGAGAACAATTTCAAGCTTTACATCTGCCCCATCCATCACCTGATTGATTTTCGGGATAATGACAATTCCTTTTCTTTCAACTATCTCGATGTTTGAATATGCAAGGTGGGTCGGGAAGAGATACTCGAGGTTTTGAGAAAAGTACTCAAGAAGTGACGTAACTGCCGAGTTTAAAACGTCATCCGATATCTGTATCAACTTCTCTATCTTCAAATCAGGAAGTTCTTCCTTTCTCTCTCCCTTCTCTGGAACAACTAAGAGATCCTTTTGAAATCTCTCCCAGATTGCTATCTCAAGATAGTTTTCAAGCAATCTGAGAGCTCCTTCCTCTTCCCGCAGGTATTTCCTTGCACTATCTCTTATCCTCTTTGCCTTTTCAAAACCTTTTATCTCTCTTTTAGAAAGCTCCCAGAATTCTTGCGAGAAGTGAATAAATTCCCCTTCCACAGGGTAGAAAAAGTTCTTCAAAGCTTCTGATATAAACCTGTAAGAGTTAATTCTTGAAATCTCTTTAACCTTGAGAAGCTGAAAATCAACACTTTCACTCTTTTCTGTTGAAGCAATCAGAAGAGAAGGAGAATTTGGAAAACTCTTCCTGAAAAGCTTTATCTTCTCGTAAACGTAACTTTTTGTAAGATATTTAAAAGGCAGATACGAAAAGACCATCAACACTCTATCAGAATCATTCAGAAACTTCTCTGTCTTCACCGGAACAGAAAGTCTATCCGAAAGGTACATGGAAAATGGCAACGCCAAAGGATCTGCCGGGTATATGGCAGAAACTTTTGAATCAAGTTTTTTGAACTTCTCTATAAAAAAATCGAGGGCATCGATAACAAACTCCTGTCTCAGCTCATCCGACTCAAAAAGCAGAGAAGTACTTATTTCCTTAACCTTCATGCTCTTTTAGAACCTCTTCAAGTATTTTCAGTCCGTAGTCAATCTCTTCCTCTGTTATAACAAGCGGTGGAACAAACCTCAAAACGTTTCCTGCTGTACAATTAATAATAAGTCCTTTTTCAAGGGCTGACTTTACTATATCAACACAAGGAATCTTACAGACAGCACCAACCATAAGTCCCTTTCCTCTCACATAGTCAATGACACCAGGGAATCTGTCCCTCAGTTCTTCAAGCCCCTTCCTGAGATACTCTCCTTTCCTTTCCACCTCTCTCAGAAAACCTTCATCCGAAACGATTCTCATGACTTCAACACCAGCTCTTGTAACGAGGGGGTTTCCACCAAAGGTTGAAGCGTGGAGACCTGGTTTTAGAACGTCCGCTGCTTTCCCTTTTGCCACTATCGCTCCAATTGGAACACCATTTCCAAGAGCTTTGGCAAGTGTCATTACATCCGGTTCAACACCGTAATGCTGATAGGCAAAAATCTTTCCGGTTCTCCCGATTCCAGTCTGAACTTCATCAAATATGAGAATAGCGTCTATCTCATCTGCTATTTCTCTCAATCCCTCTAAGAATGCCTCTTCAGCAGGAACAATTCCACCTTCACCCTGAATTGGTTCAACGATTATTCCAGCAGTTCTCTCTGAAACTACCTCTTTGACAGAGTCAAGGTTGTTAAATTCAGCAAATTTGACTCCTGTCAGCATGGGACCAAAGCCTTCGCTGTACTTCCCCTGTCCTGTAACAGAGACTGCTGCCATTGTCCTGCCGTGAAAGGACTGTCTAAAAGCAACTATTTCGTACTTTTCTGGATTCTTTTCTGTTCCGTACCTTCTTGCAAGCTTTATAGCTCCTTCATTTGCCTCTGCTCCACTGTTGCAGAAGAAGACCTTCTCTCCAAAGGAGTTTTTACAGATGAGCTCCGCCAGTTCTGCCTGAGTCTCTATGTGAAAAAGGTTCGAAACGTGAATCAACTTCCTTGCCTGATCACAGATAGCATCAGAGACAGCAGGATGACAGTGACCAAGATTGCAGACTGCAATTCCTGCTAACATATCAAGGTATTTCTTACCTTTATCGTCGTAGAGCCAGGAGCCTCTTCCCTCTACAAAAACCACCGGAAATCTGTTGTAAGTCTTCATTACAAAACTCTCTGTCTTTTCAAAAACGTTCATCTCCTACCTCTTCTCCTGATTCTGTATTGTTGATCTTAACTGTTTCTATTTATACCATGGTAGTTTATTCTATAGTTGCCAGATTTAAAAGAGTTAGTTTCCTTTACTTCCATTAGAAGAAATAAAAGTGAAGAACAGGATTTTTATTGAAAGTTTAAAAAAGAAGATTAAATAAAGCAGGGCAGGAAGCCCTGCAGGGAAGAATTAAACGTCCTGGATTGCTCCTTTTGCGGCAGAAGTTACAAGCTTTGCGTACTTTCTGAGGAGTTTTGATTTTATCTCTTTCTGCTTCGGTTTGAAGTTCTCAAGTCTCTTTTTGAGCTCTTCCTCAGAAACGATGAGCTCAAGCCTTCTCTCAGGAATGTTTATGTGAATCTTATCCCCTTCCTGAACAATTCCAATAGGACCGCCTTCTGCTGCCTCAGGAGAGATGTGACCAATGCAGGGACCGTGGGTTCCACCTGAGAATCTTCCATCTGTAATGAGAGCAACCGATTCTCCAAGTCCCATTCCCATTACAGAAGCCGTTACGGCAAGCATCTCTCTCATTCCGGGACCACCTTTAGGTCCTTCATACCTGATAACAATGATATCTCCAGCTTTTATCTTTCCATCCATTACAGCTTTCATTGCATCTTCTTCACAATCAAAGACCCTTGCGGTCCCGGTAAAGACCTTCATCTTATCTGAAACTGCACCCTGTTTAACAACAGCCCCATGTGGAGCAAGGTTGCCGTAGAGAATTGCAATCCCACCCTCTGGACTGTATGGGTTGTCAACCGGCCTTATAACGTCCTCGTCCCAAATCCTTGCGCTTGCAGCAATCTGCTTGATGTTCACTCCAAGAACTGTTGGATTGTCTTCTAAACTATCGTAGAGTCTTTTGAGAACTCCTGGAATTCCTCCAGCGTAGTGGAGATCCTCCATCAGGTACTTTCCACCAGGTCTCATGCTACAGATCTTTGGAGTTTCCCTGCTCAGGTCGTCAAAAAGCTTAATCTCAAAAGGAACTCCCGCTTCGTGGGCAATTGCCGGAAGGTGGAGAACTGTGTTTGTAGAACCACCGAGGGCGAGGTCAACCCTTATTGCATTTCTGAAAGCTGCCGGTGTCAGTATGTCCCGTGCCTTTATCCCTTTTCTAACTAACTCAACAATTTTCTCTCCAGATGCTTCTGCTATTCTCTTCTTCTCTGCCAAAGGTGCAGGTGAGGTTCCGCAGTATGGAAGAGACATTCCAAGAGCCTCTGAAAGACACGCCATCGTGTTTGCAGTAAACATTCCCTGACACGATCCTGAAGAAGGACATGCTGCTCCTTCGAGTTCAAGGAGTTCCTCAAGTGTTATCTCTCCTGCCTTGTACCTTCCAATAGCCTCAAATGTATGGGTAACAAGGTCAAGCCTTTCTTTTCCTCTCCTTCCTGCAAGCATTGGACCTGCTGTAACAACAATTGCAGGAACATTTAGCCTTGCAACTCCCATAAGCATTCCGGGAGTTATCTTGTCACAAGCTGTGAGAAGGACGACACCATCAAGTTGATGGGCAATTACAACATCTTCAACTGCATCGGCTATGAGTTCCCTCAAAGGAAGAGAAAACCTCATCCCTTCATGTCCCATGGCAATACCATCACAAATAGCAGGAACACGAACAACAAACGGTGTACCACCAGCCGCTGCAACTCCTCTTTCTATAAATCTCTCCAAAGAGAACATATCAACATGACCGGGAACAAGATCTGTCCAGCTTGAGATTATTCCAATCAGAGGTTTGTCTATATCTTTTCTCTGAATTCCGGTCGCCATCATGAGGGCACGGGCAGGAAGCTTCTCAAACTCCCTCAGAACATCACTTCTCATTCTCAACTTCCTCCTTGGCTTTCTTCATGAGAAGCATCATCTCATCTCTGAGTTTCAGTCTCTCTTTCTTCATCCTTTCCAGTTCAAGTTCCTCTTTCGGTGTAATGACAGCTTTCTTCTCCAGTTCATCTATCATGTCGTCCAGTTCCTGATGCTTCCTTTCCAGAGTCCTAAAGCGGTGAAACTTCTCCCTTGCAAGAGCCTTTAGATTTTCATCCCTGAGCATTTTCTCCTCCTTTATCAAGTTTAAGCCGGTAGATAAAAGCACTCTCTCTGACGTAATAATTTTTTCTGACAGAGATTTTCTCAAAACCGGAACTACCGTAAAGTTTAATTGCGTTTAAATTGGATTCTCTAACCTCAAGAAAAATCTCTTTAACGTTTCTATTTTTACAATAATTTATTAGTTCATAAAGTAATCTTTTCCCTACTCCTCTACTTCTCATACAAGGTGCAACCGCTATTCTATTCAATTCGCAGGAATCTCCTACTATCCAAGCTACCAGATAACCAACAACTTCTCCATCCACTTCTGCAACGATAAACCAAGAAAAGGAAAGAGACAACTCCTTCTCAAGAAGCTCTCTTCCCCACGGGTCAGGAAAAGATTCCTTCTCTATTTTTAGTATAGCACTTAAATCTTCCCTTCTACAGTCCCTTACAAGAAGGTTTTGCATCGTGATCTCTTACGTAGTAGAAGTGAAGAGACTTGAGCAGCTGAGGAGCTTCAAAAGGAAGAAGTGCAGCAATAAGGGAAAGGGGAGTTGTCTCATACAGAGTTTTGAAATTGTTCTTTATAGTTTCCGGAACAGTTCCCTTATAAACAACTCTATACTCAGAAAGTCCTTTCAGGATGGAGAACAACTCCTCTTCAGTCAAATCCAGAACCTCTGTAGAATCTCCAATCCTTTCCCTGATCAGTGTATAGTACCTATTTCTTCTACCGGGAAAGAGTGAAACCACGGGTAATCCCATTTTAAGGATCCCAAAACCCACAAGTTGAAGAGTTGAAACCGCTTTTACATCAAGTCCCAAGACCTTCAAGGATTTCCCAACAGTAACAGAAAGCCTCACTCCTGTAAACGAACCGGGACCTGAAGTAACCACAGCAAGGTCCACATCATCCTTTCCTACACCCGATTTCTCTAATAGTCTCTCTATCTCTACAAAAACCCTCTCAGCGTGTTTTCTGGACTGATTCCACATGGAAACGCCTAAAGGTTCCCCCTCTTTCACAAGGGAAACACTTCCTTCAGAGGTACAGAGATCTATTCCAATAACTGTCACGGCTTTCCCTGATCTACGCTGTCTTTATCACCCTTACTAAGATAGGTTTTCCTCTTTCATCAGTATCCAGTATTTCTATCTTAACATTTGCGATGTCAACTATCTTCCGTTTTTTGAGAACAACTCCTCTTTCCTTAGAAATTTTTTCTATAAGATCAATCAGATACTTTTCCTCTTCGAAAGGAATGTAAACATCCAGCATTTCATTCAAAGCTTCAATCGTTATATATGGATCTATGATAACTGCTGTTCCAGGTGGAACACTCTTAAGAGTTAAGAACTTCCTGATGAAGAAAAGAACCAAAAGTGAAATAGACCCCAGCAGAACATCCTTGAAATTATGTCCTGCAATGATGATTTCCCTTGCAACCGCAATTAAAAGAACATCAAAAACGATTCTTGGCTGATGTTTTATCAGCATAACGATAAGTTCGACGACAATAACAAACATCAAGAGAGGAGAGATGATCTCTTTCAGACTCTCTGTAGCGTCTTTCATATGACCAGAGAAGATTATCTCTTCAATGTGAAAGAAATGAGGAGACATTGCCACAAATTCAAAGAAAAGAACAAAAGAGATAATTAGCAAAGCCATCGTTATAGCAATAAGAAAAGTCTCAGAGGTTTTTAACAGAAATTTTTCCACTTTCCTCAAAAACACCATCCTAATTTCCCCAGATACCAATTGATTATTTCATTGCCAAACAATATTGTAATGTATGCTCCTGCAGAGAGAAAAGGTCCAAAAGGCAGTGCGAACTTTGTATTTTTACCCTTCAGAACCATAAGGGCAACTCCAACAACAGATCCAATCAGTGAAGCGAAGAATATCGTTAACAACACTTTTTCCCATCCTAAGAAAGCACCGATAAGTGCCATTATGTTAGCATCTCCATATCCCATACCCTCTTTGCCTGTAAATATGTAGTAGGTTTCAATGATAAAGAGAATTATTCCTGCTCCAAAGGATGCTCCTAAAATGGAGTCCTTGAAAGAGCTAATCGAAATAAAAGGTGAAAGCAGAATTCCTGCAACCATTGCAGAGTAGCAGAGCTTTACAGGAACGAGCATTGTCTTTATATCAATCATGGAAACCACAATTAACACACAGGCTAAAATCAAAAAATAGAGAGAGACTAATGAAATTCCATATTTCCAGATAACTCCTGCTGTAAGGATTCCTGTTAAAAGTTCTATTAGAGGATATTGAACTGAAATTTTCTCCCCGCAGTTTCTACACTTTCCCCTCAGGATTAAATAACTGATAATTGGAATGTTGTCATACCACTTAATCTTTTCGCCACATTTAGGACAGTGAGAAAATGGATAGATTACAGATTCTCCCACAGGGATTCTGTAAATGCAAACGTTGAGAAAACTACCCACAATCGTTCCAAAAATAAACGCCATCAGATATTCCATTTAGTGGGTCTCTCCAGAAGCTGATTTAATAAACCTTATCATGTCCCTTAAAAACTCTTTCCACTCCTCTATAGCCCTTGGAAACTCATTCATGAGAACCTCTATTGTTTCTTCCTCTTTTCCCTCAAACATGAGATCATCAATTCTAAAGATATTATCCTCAAGTTTTGCTATAGCCTCTTCAAGTCCATCGTATATGGGAAGTATCTTTGAACCATTTTCAACAACCTTAACAGTCCACTCTAAGGAATCCAGAAGGTTATTGAGGTAAAGCTTTGCCAGATCCCCTTTTATTTTCCAGTCACTAACTATCTGATTGATCGAAACAGTCATTGCATCAAGGGCTATTAGTGCCAGCTCTATCTGTTTCTTTATCATGTTCACAGAAGATTCTGTTACTATGTTTATGGTTTCAAGATCCTTTATCTCGTCCACCTTCGTCGGATGAAGTACTTCGCCATCTTTTTCAACATACTTTATAGAACGTTCTGGAAAGAGATATCTATACTCAATAAGCCTCAAGAGCCCCGACGTAGTTTTAGGCAATTTGCTGCTAACTTCTATCTCCTGATATTTGCCATCTATCCTAACTCTCATTTTCTTTCTGTCCTGAGACATTTTCAAAGAGCACCTCCAGGGCATCTTCCTTTGAAAGTTTGATAGCTTTTTGTCTGCCAACAAATAGAGATGCCAAAAACCGCAAAAACTTCAAATTTCCAAGGGGAAATTTAATCCCTTTCACAATCTTAACAATTGCAGAGAATTCTTTTTCAAGACTTTCCTTCCTGTCATACCTGAGTGAAAGGGTTTCTTTAAGAACTTCCAGCAGCTCCCGGTTCTCTTCACGGATTCCATTTACTAAGGCTATTTCATTTGTGATTCCGGCTCTCTGTCCCGTCAGTGCCAGAGCATTTCCTCTCATATAACCCAAACCCTCAACAGCACCCAAAAGAGAAAACTCAAAAGGAATCCCGGACCTTATCATCATTGCAACCCTGTGGAGTGTCTCAAAATCGAAAATATTCAATCTGCACAGAAGCTGTCCGAGGAGAGAACTCTCGGTTGGTAAAGTAGAAAGGTCACCTGGGGGTCTGGCAACATTTTTGAAGGGAAAGAACTTTCCAGATGCATAAAAAGCCAGAACGTCCGAGTTATCATTAACATCCAACCCCGTAACCTCTTCCACTCTATCCCTTATCTTCTGTGCTTCTCCATAAAAAGCTTTACCTGTAAAAAGCGCAACTGTTGACGGATTCAGTTCCCTTCTTATAAAGGGTCTCACAATAAAGGAGTAGAGATACGTCCTCTCTATTCCTGCTTCAAGACTTTCCTTAGCTGACTGAAGTCTTTCCTGAAATTCTCTGTAACAGAACGGAGAAACAAAAGAAGAAACAAGGATTCTGGTAAGGAGAGATGGGTTTCCATCCACTATAAAACCCGCAGATTCCATCTCCTCCAGAATCTCCTCAATCTCGTTAATGAAAAACGGATTTCTCTTTATGCTGAACATTGACTTCACGGCCTCTTTCCATCTATTTCCATACCTTATCAGAGGTCCCAGAATCATTAAGCTCAGGTAAGACTTTTTCCTGTTGGGACAGGCAGCACTCTCTCTTCTCTCTAATCCAGAAGAGAGGGCAGTTTCAAAGGGCATCTGGAGCTCCTCTTCAAGAGCTTTTTCGAGAGCTCCCTCCTTTGCCCCGGTCACGACTATAAATGAATAACCTTTTTCTGAAAGCCCAAACCTTCCTGCCCTTCCCTCCATTTGAAGAATCGTAAGAGGATCGGGGAAAAAGCGATACCTGTAGGTAAACCTATCAAAACTTCCCCTGACAAAGATAACAACGTTATCTGCCGGGAGATTCACTCCATAAGCAAGGGTCTGGGTAGCATAGAGCCGATTGAGATTCCCCTCTTTAAACTCCTTTTCTATCTCTTCTCTTTCTTCTTGCGGAACATCTGCATTGTGAAAAGCAACTATCTTTTTACTCTCCGTTTCCTCCACTTCAAACGGCAACGTTTCATTTAAAACTTTTCTGTTGTAGATTGTATTTTCCACCTTCAAAGACTGCCAGCCTAAATCTTTCCTTGGAACAAACGCAATCGTTTTTCCCTCTAAGTTCAAATGTTCCAGGACGGATACAATCTTCTCTTCAGGAGAACTCTTGGGAGCCTTTATCTTTCTCAAAAGCTTTGGCATATTGAAAACTCTTCTCTCTAAGGGGACAGGTCTCCATTCCGATTCAATGAACAGTTCCGCATCAATCCATCTTGCTAACTCCTCCGCTCCCGGTATGGTTGCAGAAAGGGACAAAACAGGAATTCCCTCTTCAAGACAGTAACTGACAATCTCTTCGATTCCTGCTCCCCTCGAAGGATCTCTGATTATGTGTATTTCATCAATCACCACCGCACCGGCTTCTTCAAACCATCTGGCTCTGTTTCTTGCAGCAGAAAGCAAACTTTCATATGTGGCGACAACTGCTGGCTGAACAATTTCATCCAGTTCCTCTACTAAATCGCCGGTTCTTATCCCTATCGCCCTGAAGAAACTTTTGAATTCTCTGAACTTTTCCCATATCAAAGACCGTGTAGGGGCAGTGTAGATAAAGCGTCCATTGTTCCTGTTCTTTAAATAGAAGAGAAGAGCTATCAATGTCTTTCCAGAACTTGTAGGAGAAGAGACAAGAGCATTTCCTCCTTTGTAAAACTTGAAGAATAACGTCTGGATAGGATTGAGAAATTCAAATGAAACTTTTAAACCTGTACCCTTTACAGGAACAAGAGCCTCTTTTTTTAATTCACCCTCTAAAATGTACTCTACAGTTCCTGTTTTGCCATCAAATTTACTTGATTCTAAAACTCTGATTATTTTCATTTCCTCAGAAAACTCCTAAATTAATGGGTGCGTAAATTCTAACCATCGGAGGTAGGCGTGCAAATTTACATCTTTGAGTGTAACAGTTGCGGTGCTGAGTTTGAAGAGGTAATCTATACCCCTCTTCAACTGATGGAGATTAAGTGCCCATTTTGCGGATCTGAAGATGTTGAAGTAATCGACATTGCAAATGCCTGTTCACCATTTGGCTGAGGCTAAAAATAAAGGACAGTTTGTCCTTTGAAGTCAACCTCAGGGTGTGCCTGGAAGGCATGCCCTCCAGATCTGGAGTATAATAGAGTTAATCGTTAATCTGAGAGGTGGAAATTGTTGATGAAGATAGTTCTTCTTCTGATTGTGGTTGGTGTTCTCTTTGGATGGGATAAGATAATTAACCTCATTAAGTCCTTCTTTGTTGCAAAAGAGGAGTTCAAAAAAGGACTTGAAGGAGAAGAGGAGGAAAAAGAAAAACCCGTTATAAAAGTAGTCAACAAGGAGTAATTAATCTACTTTAAAACCTCAAGTGGATTGATCTGATAGACTTTTCCATTATATACCTTGTTAATCTCGAAATAGATTCCACTCTTTCCCCAGTCTCTGGACACTCCAGCCGTACCGATTACTTTTCCTCTTTTAACTATCTGCTTGGGTTCAACGAAAATCTCATCCAGATTGCTATAAACAGTCTGGTAACCTTCCGGATGCTCAATCACGACAACATTTCCGTAGGTCTTCAGAAAATGCTCATCTTTTCCTGCAAACTTCACTATACCTGTTTCAGCCGCTTTAACCTTTGCTCCTTGATGACTGAGTATAAATATTCCCGGATATCCCTTCTCCCTCACAGTTGGGTCAACTCTTCCATCAAGGGGAAATTTAAACTGAATTGGTCTATTAAGTTTCAGGACATCTCTATAACCAACAAGGATTTTTAACCTCTGTCCAGGTCTAAGAATGTAAGGTTTTCTCAGTTTGTTTTCCCTTATTATCGTTTTTGAAGAAACTTTAAACCTCCTGGCTATTCTGAAAACGGAATCCCCCTTTCTTACTCGATAGTATCTGTAAACAGGAACTTTTGAGAAAAGAGACGATTTGTAAATTGCGCGATTATTCCTTTTGAGACCTGACTTTCTCTTCTTTAAATAGCTTTTTACAGAAGGGACTTTTAACTTCTGTCCAGGTCTGATTATATAAGGCTTCTTAAGATTGTTAAGTGCTATAAGCTTCTTTACAGAAGTGTTGAAACGTTTTGCTATTTTTGAGAGAGAATCTCCCTTTTTTACTTTGTAGTAAATATAAGTT
>OFBZ01000099.1_pt1 | contig 10902 bp, 9 predicted proteins | sample 1520731 | NCBI WGS metagenome assembly OFBZ01 (sample SAMEA3696450, study PRJEB22514) | metagenome | biome: water; feature: marine; material: hydrothermal vent | place: Pacific Ocean | collected 2014-08-16 | depth 1514 m
TAACCTCTGTCCGGGTCTGATAGTATAAGGCTTTTTTAAGTCGTTAAGCGCTATGAGTTTTTTGACAGAAGTGTTGAAACGCTTTGCTATCTTTGCAAGAGAATCCCCCTTTCTTACCCTGTAGTAGATATAAGTTTTTCTCTTACTCTTTTTTCCCTTAGTGGGTATTCTTAACTTCTGTCCTGGTCTGATTATGTATGGCTTTCTGAGGTTGTTTGCTCTGATTATCTCTCTTACAGATACTCCATATCTCTTTGCAATCTTCCCTAAGTTATCACCCTTTTTAACAGTATATGTCACATCAGCAAAGGCAGAAATTGTCAACATCAAAAGACTAATACAGAACAACAAAATCTTCATAGTTACCTCTATGTTCCAAAAACTGATATTCAATATCTGTCACTTTTGCAAAGAAAGGTCCTTCCTTTAGATAGTCCAGAAGCCTAATAAGTTTCTCTTCATCTCCCTCTGCATAAACTTCAACTCTTCCATCGGGAAGGTTCCGAACAAATCCTCTTAATCCAAGGAGTTTTGCCTTATTCCTTGTAAAAGCTCTGTATCCTACTCCCTGAACTCTACCGCTGACAAAAGCATGTAGTGCTTTCACAACCAACTCTCCAAGTCCTCGATTGCCCTTAATCCGTTCTTGTAACCTAACTCAAAGAAGACTTCTACACTATCAAAATCAAAGAGAGAACCATCAATTTTGTGATTTACAAGGATATCACAATATCCGTATCTCTTTTCCTGGTTTTCAATTACACCTGCAAGGCTTATTCTTATTGTTACATTCATCATTGATGAAGGATCAAACTCTTCAGACACAAGATTAACATTTGAACAGATGTTCACTGTGCAACCAAAAACTTTCGGCATTTCTGCAGGAAGACAGTTTCTTATCCCACCATCAGCATAGTAGTTTTTACCTATTTTGTAAGGAGCAAAGAGAGGAGGAATTGAACAGGAAGCTACAACGTAATCAACAACCTTTCCTTCTGTTACAAACTCTGGCTTCAGGGTTTTCAAGTTTACAACAGTAAGCCCAAAGGGGATTTTAAGATCTTTAAAGTCAGCATCTCCTACAAGTTGCAACAATCTATCCCTTAGACCAGAAAGAGAAAATACCCCGCCTTTAAATGCTGGTTTAACCAGAGTTCTCCATGAAAGGTTTGCTGTCAGCTCTTTTATTTTTTCTGGAGAATACCCGGCAGCGTAAAGAGCTCCTATTACCGCACCAGCACTGGAACCTGCTATGAAGGAAGGAGATATCCCCTTAAACTCAAGAGCCTTTAAAAGACCAGCATGGGCGACTCCTTTGACGAAGCCGCCCGAAAGAGTTACCCCTATTTTCATTAGAACTCTAATTCATCTCCTGGATTGAGAATCTGAACGTTAACACCTCTTGCTTCTGCAAGGGATTTAAAGTCCTCTGGTTCAGCATCAATAATTGGCCATGTCTTGAAGTGCATTGGAATAGCTAATGCCGGTTTGATGAGTTCCGCAGCTATGGCTGCATCTCTGATGTCCATTGTAAAGTTCCCACCAATTGGAAGAAGAGCAACATAAATGTTCTCGTACTTACCAAGGAGCTCCATATCTGCAATAAGTCCAGTATCTCCAGCATGGTAAACGTTTTTACCTTCCACCTCAACAACTATTCCACATGGGCTTCCAAGAGTGACGACCCTGTCACCCTCAATTACAGAGCTCCCATGGGCTGCTGGAACGAGTTTCACCCTTCCAAACGGGAAGTTGTAAGTGCCACCAATGTGCATTGCATGAACATTTGCACCTTTGAACTGACAGTACTGAGCCACTTCAAAGATACTGACTATCGTTGCTCCTGTTCTCTTTGCAATTTCAACAGCATCACCAAGGTGATCACCATGACCGTGGGTCACAAAGATGTAGTTTAGGTCTGTAAAGTCCTCAGGCTTTGCAATTCCCCATGGATTTCCTGTAAGGAATGGATCTATAAGAGCCTTAAGTCCTTCCCCTTCAAGGTAAAATGTTGAATGTCCAAGGTACCATAGCTTTGCCATCTCTTCCCTCCCTTATAAAGCCGATTTGATTTCATTTAACTTTGAGCGGACTTTAAACCTGATCTTTCCGTAGAGAGGATCCCTTTCTGCAAGAACCACTAAGAACGTATCACTTACAAGCTTATAAACCAGAAGTGTATGTTTTTCTGTGAACAGAACCATCTCTTCAAGGCTGTCTCTTTCCCCAAACACTTCTTCCATAGTTTCTACCAATCTATTTACCGGATTGACTATATGAACAGATATTTCTTCTGGATCCACATCAAGATTGGGTTTGTCGTACTTATAAACGATAAACCCTTCCTCATCCACTATAGCTATTGACTTGAGTTCCGGTATCGAATTTGCAATCTCTTTAAGCTTTCTCTCCATACCCCCCTCTCAGAAACTATATTAATCCTCTTTCTATAAGAACCTCTCCAATCTGGACGGCATTTAGAGCTGCTCCCTTTCGCAGATTATCCCCTACAATCCACAGGTTTAACCCATTTTCTATTGTATCATCTTTCCTGATTCTGCCAACAAGAACATCATCCTTTCCTGCAACATCTATCGGAGTTGGGTAGATAGCATTTTCAAAATCATCTATTACAGTAACACCCGGAGCATTTTCAAGCACCTTCCTTGCTTCCTCAACAGAAATGGGTTTTTCAAACTCAATGTTTACAGCTTCTGAGTGTCCTATGAAAACAGGAACCCTTACACAGGTTGGAGATACCTTTATTTCGTCGTCGTGCATAATCTTCTTTGTCTCGTTTATCATCTTGTGTTCTTCTCTTGTATAGCCATCAGGGAAGAACTTATCAATGTGTGGGACGCAGTTGAAGGCTATCTGCTTTGGAATCTTGTTTGGTGGTGGAACAGATTTTCCTTCAAGAACAGCTTTTGTCTGCTCTTTCAACTCCTCTATCGCTGCAGCACCAGCACCAGAAACTGCCTGATATGTTGAAACCACAACTCTTTTAATTCTTGAAATATCGTAAAGAGGTTTTAGAACTACAACCATCTGAATAGTTGAACAGTTAGGGTTTGCAATTATTCCTTTGTGCCAGTCAACATCTTCAGGGTTAACCTCCGGAACCACTAAGGGGACATCCGGCTCCATCCTGAATGCAGAGCTGTTATCAATTACAACTGCTCCCCTCTTTACTGCCTCCGGAGCAAACTGCTTACTCCTATCTCCACCAGCAGAAAAGAGAGCTATGTCTATTCCTTCAAAGCTTGAAGGCTTCAGCTCTTCAACAGTTATCTCCTCACCTTTAAACTTCAGTTTCTTGCCAGCAGACCTTGCAGAAGCAAGAAGTCTTAGTTCTGAAACCGGAAAGTTCCTCTGCTCTAAAACCTTTATCATCTCCTGTCCAACTGCCCCTGTTGCACCGACAACGGCAACCCTGTATCCCTTCATTTCCTACCCCTAAATTTTCTTTATTTCTTCGGCAATCAGGTCTCCCATCTCCTCAGTTGAAACAAGTTTTGTTCCTTCAGAATAGATATCCTTAGTTCTGTAACCTTTAGCAAGGACTTTCTTAACAGCTTCATCAATTGCCTTTTCAACCTCGGGCATATCAAATGAGTAAGTAAACATCATTCCTGCAGAGTTAATCGTTGCAATCGGATTGGCGATGTTCTGCCCTGCAATGTCTGGAGCTGAACCGTGAATCGGCTCGTAAAGCCCAATCTTTCCACCGATGCTTGCAGATGGAAGCATTCCAAGGGAACCAGTAAGCATTGCACAGGCATCTGAGAGGATATCGCCAAACATGTTTGTTGTAACTATTACGTCAAACTGCTTTGGCCATCTGATTATCTGCATTGCTGCATTGTCAACGTACATGTGGTTGAGTTCAACATCTTCAAACTCTTTGTGAACCTTTTCAACAACCTCTCTCCAGAGAACCGTAGCCTCAAGAACGTTAGCCTTGTCAACGCTTGTTACTTTTTTGTTCCTCTTTCTCGCAACTTCAAAAGCTACCCTTGCAATTCTCTCAACTTCGTGTTCCCTGTATCTGAGAGTGTTTATTCCAACTCTCTCCCCATCATCTTCAAAGATTCCTTTTGGAATTCCAAAGTAGATACCGCTGGTAAGCTCCCTTATTACCATTATGTCAACGCCTTTAACAACTTCTGGTTTCAAAGTTGAAGCGTCTATTAACTCATCATAAAGCTTTGCAGGTCTTAAGTTTGCAAAGGCGTTTAGGAGCTTCCTCATTCCAAGGAGAGCTCTTTCAGGTCTTATGGAGAAATCTAAATTGTCCCACTTTGGACCCCCAACAGCCCCAAGGAGAACAGCATCTGAGGAGAGGATTATCTCCTTTGTCTCCTCTGGAAATGGGATTCCATATTCATCAATTGCAGCTCCACCAATAAGACCATACTGGTACTCAAGCTTCACGTCAAATTTCTCAGAAACTGCATCCATTACTTTAACAGCCTGCTTAACTATTTCAGGCCCAATTCCATCACCCGGAAGAACTGCTATCTTAAACGTCTTCAACTTTCTACCTCCAAATTTATTTCAATCCCAGTTTCTGCTTTGCATACTCCATAAGACCACCGGCATCCATAATTCTTCTTATGTCTGGAGGAATTGGATTAGCTTTGTACTCTGTTCCCTTTGTAACGTTTTTAATCACTCCTGTTTCCGGATTTATCTCAACGATATCCCCCTCTTCAATTCCTTCTACCGCTTCCGGAGACTCAAATATCGGAAGCCCAATATTAATGGCGTTCCAGTAGAAAATTCTTGCAAAAGACTTTGCAATTACAGCAGAAACCCCAGCAGCTTTTATGGCTATTGGAGCGTGTTCTCTTGAAGAACCACATCCAAAGTTCTTTCCAGCTACAATTATGTCTCCCTCTTGAACTTTCTCTGGAAATTCTGGATCTGCATCTTCCATAACGTGCTTTGCAAGCTCGGAGGGTTCAGAAGTGTTCAGATACCTTGCAGGAATAATTTCGTCTGTATTAATGTCATCTCCAAACTTAAAAGCTCTTCCTTTAAAAACTTCAGACATTTTATCCTCCTGAAATTATTTGTAGCAGATAGAAATTTTAGGCAATTATACCAGCAAAAGTGAGGAAACTTTAAATCTCCCCGACCCTCTAAACAGAAATTCTTCTTAGGTTAAGAAATACACTATGATGGCAACTGGTAATCTCATTACTTGAGGAAAAATAGATAGACTGGAACTTCAGGAGCTTTTGAAATTTGGAAGGGGGCAGAGAGGAGGGTTGGAAAAATTGGTTGCGGGGGCGGGATTTGAACCCGCGACCTTCGGGTTATGAGCCCGACGAGCTACCGGACTGCTCTACCCCGCGTCATTGATATGGAGCGGGCGACGGGATTCGAACCCGCGACCCTCAGCTTGGAAGGCTGATGCTCTAGCCAGCTGAGCTACGCCCGCCCTTTAGTGGTGGAGGGGGCAGGATTCGAACCTGCGTAGGCGTCAGCCGGCGGATTTACAGTCCGCTGCCTTTGACCACTCGGCCACCCCTCCAGTATGGTGCCGGCTGAGGGAATCGAACCCCCGACCTGGTGATTACAAGTCACCCGCTCTAGCCAGCTGAGCTAAGCCGGCACTTACTGGACGATGAATAATATAGGTGGTTCTTTCATAGTGTCAAGTGCCAGTCAAAGATTTTCACCCAACAGAACGTTTTTAGAGTACTACAAACACATCGGTTTTCAGGAATTCATGGTTTCGTATAATTCTTTCAATACTTTCAATCCTATTCAGAAAAACCCGATTCAAAGTGGAGAAACAAAATGCAAATTTTGATTACGGGACCCTTACACGAAAATACCGAAAGACTAAATGGATTAATAGAAGTTTCACAGCCTGAGGCTGTTTTTATTGTTGGTCCTCTTAAACTTTCCCAACCCATAAAACTTAATCTACCGTGGTTTTTTGTCAGAGGTAAAGAAGATAGCTTAACACCACTGGCAAAGAGCAATGGCATTGACATATTATCAAGAATATTCCAATTCGGAAATGGTTTTACGTTTTCAGGTATCAGCGGTATCTACCATCCATCAACCATCAAGTTGACCAGAAGAGAATGGATAAAATCAAGAGGAAAAATAGAAAAACACAAACAAAATTATCTATTCAAAGAGGATATAGATTCTCTTGTACAAACATTTAGAAATTCTGGACTTGAAAGATTGGACATGCTCTTCATTGCAGATTCTCCTACAAAACAGATCTTCAAAGAAATTATAGAGCTTGTCAAACCAAAATATCTGTTCTTCCCTTCTAATTCATATATAAAGGAAAAGGCAGGAAAAACGACTTTCATAGGACTTGAGAATATAACTTCTCCCAGAGGAAAATATATACTCCACCTTTGATAGAATTAATTCTCATTAAACTCAAGATAAAAAAGGAGTAGCAATGAAATTTGAATTCAAAGATTCCTGTGGGGTTGGTTTTATCGTAAACATTAAAGGAAAGAAATCCTATTCAATAATAGATAACGCTTTAAGAGCCGTATCGAACCTTACCCACAGAGGGGCAACCCTTGCAGACGGAAGAACAGGAGATGGTTCAGGCATTCTCTTTCAGATACCCCACGAGTTCTTTATAAAAGAGGCAAAGAAGATAGATAAAAGCTTTAATGCTGAAAAGGTTGCAGTTGGTACTTTTTTCCTTAAAGGAAGAGTTGACGAAGCTTTAAAAGTTATAGAGAGTGAAACAAAGCTTGTTCTTGGAGACTGCGTTATCAGAGAAGTTCCCGTTGATAAGAATGAGTGTGGGGAAATTGCAAGGAAAGCAATGCCTGAGATCTTTCAGGTTATTGCTCCAGCAAATAAAAGTTCTATTGAAATTTACATTTTGAGAAGAAAACTTGAAAAACTTTTAAAAGAAATATCTTACGAAAACTATGTTGTCTCTTTTTCAGATAGACTCATTGCCTATAAAGGAATGCTTCTTGCTCCAGATCTAAGGAGATTCTATTTAGATCTTCAGAATGAAGAACTAAAGAGTTCTCTTGCCATCTTCCACCAAAGATACTCGACAAACACAAACCCAGAGTGGAGACTTGCCCAGCCTTTAAGACTCGTTGCACACAATGGAGAGATAAACACAATCACTGCAAACAGGAACTTCATCAAAACAATTGAACCAATAATCAACTCCCCAATTTTGGGAGAGAGGATAAAAGAAGTTCTACCTCTTGTTGAGTTTGACGAAAGTGATTCAGCATCCTTAGATAAAGTCTTTGAGCTTATGGTAATTTGCGGAATTGATCCTGCAGTTGCGATAAACGTTCTGGTTCCACCAGCTTACGAGCTTCTTGACAACCTGACAGATGAAATAAAAGCCTTCTTCCAGTATTCCGCCTTTCTCATGAAACCGTGGGATGGTCCAGCAGCAATTGCCTTTACGGATGGTAAAGTAATTGGTGGGAAACTTGATAGAAATGGGCTGAGACCTGCAAGGTACGTTATAACCGAAGATGGAGAGATCATCTTTGGTTCTGAAGTCGGAATGGTTGACGTTCCAGAGGAGAAAGTTAAAGAATTCGGAAGGCTGAAACCCGGTGAAACAATTGTCGTTGACACCGAGGCCGGAACTGTTGAAAAGAACGACGAGATATTGAACAAAATCGCCTCAGAATTTGACGTTGAGAGAGAAGTTAGGAGAAAGCTCTTTAAACTCAAAGGAACAGAAAAAGTAGAGCCTGAACCTTCAGAGAAGCTAAATAAGGAACTCGTAAAGTTCTGCTTCTCAAAGGAAGATCTGGAAGAAGTGGTCGAATACATGGCAGAGATGGGCAAAGAGCCCGTTTTCTCAATGGGAGACGACACGCCGATTCCAAATCTTCTTGATAGACCCTATCTCCTTTTCAGGCACTTTAAGCAGAAATTTGCTCAGGTTACGAACCCTCCAATTGATCCAATAAGAGAAAAGGCTGTAATGTCCTTAAAAATAAGATTGGGTGCTAAAGTTAACTTCCTTGACCTAAAAGGTAAAGTTCCAAGAAGACTTGAGATAGATTCTCCGCTCCTAACACCTTCAGCGTTTGAAGAAATTAAAAAAGCTCAGTTTCTGAAGATTAAAACTTTCAAGATGGAGTTTGAAAACTCCCTGAAAGATGGACTTAACAGGCTCTTTGAAGAAGTCAAAAGGTCAATCATTGAAGAAAATGTAGAAATAATCATCCTATCAGACAAAAACGTTAAATATCCAATTCCTTCCCTCCTTGCAGTTTCTGGACTTGCAACGTTCCTTGAAAGAGAAAAACTTCTCCACAAAGTCTCAGTAATTGTTGAGACAGGAGAGGTTAGAGACACTCACCAGATAGCAGCTCTGATTGCATTTGGTTCTTCAGCAGTTTATCCGTACCTGATGTTTGAGTACTTAAAAACGAAGGAGATCGATCTAAACCTTTCCTACTCTGAGCTTGAAGCAAACTACAAGAAGGCAATAGACACAGGACTTCTCAAGATAATGTCAAAGATGGGTATCTCTCTTCTTGCATCCTACCATAGGTCTCAACTTTTTGATGTTGTGGGAATCTCAAAGGAAGTAATAGAAGAGTACTTCCCCTATACATTCTCTCCAATTAGTGGAATCACGCTCGAAGATATTGAAGAGATTGTCAAAGAGAGAGTAAAGCTTTCAGAAGAAAAAGAAGAACCTGAGTACAGCGGAGAGCTCAAATTCCGTCCAAATGGAATCCACCACTCGTGGAATCCTGAGGTTGTAAGGGGAATCTTCAAGGCTGCAAAGAGTGGAAAGTACGAAGACTTTAAAGAGGTTGTTGAAGCAGTTCAAAAAAGACCAACCTACATAAGAGACCTGCTAAAGATAAAATCCGATAGAGCTCCCATCCCGATAGAAGAAGTTGAACCTGTAGAGTCAATTGTCAAAAAGCTCATGGTTCCCGGAATGTCTATTGGAGCTCTTTCGAAAATTGCCCACGAAGTTATCACAGAGGCAATGAACATTCTTGGAGCAAAGAGCTGTTCCGGTGAAGGCGGAGAAGACCCTGAAAGATACGGAACTATCAAAAACAGTAAGATCAAGCAGGTCGCATCCGGTAGGTTCGGAGTTACACCTGCCTACCTTGCATCCGCCGAGGAGATTGAGATAAAAGTTGCCCAGGGTGCAAAGCCGGGAGAGGGTGGACACCTTCCGGGACACAAAGTTACTCCTTACATAGCATCCATCAGATTCTCTGTTCCAGGAGTTGCCCTCATCTCCCCACCCCCACACCACGATATCTACTCCATCGAAGATTTAGCCCAGCTCATCCATGACCTCAAACTTGCAAATCCAAAGGCAAGAATTTCAGTTAAGCTTGTTGCCGAAAGTGGTGTTGGAACTGTAGCCTCTGGCGTTGCAAAGGCAAAAGCTGACCTCGTTCAGGTTAGCGGTGCAAGTGGTGGAACTGGAGCCTCCCCTCTTTCTTCAATAAAAGGTGCTGGAATGCCTTGGGAGATAGGACTTCCTGACACACAGAGAAATTTAGTTGAAAATGGTCTGAGGGAAAACGTAGCTCTAAGAGTTGATGGTGGATTCAAGATAGGAAGAGACGTTGTGATAGCAGCTCTCATGGGAGCTGAGGAGTTTGGATTTGGAACGGCAGCGATGATTGCCGAAGGCTGTGTAATGGACAGGGACTGCCACACAAACAGGTGTCCCGTTGGAATAGCCACACAGGATGAAAACAGAATAAAGAGGTTCAGAGGAGCAGTTGAAACAGTCGTCAACTATTTCAGGCTTGTTGCTGAGGACATAAGACACATATTGGCAGAAATGGGATATAGAAGCCTTGAAGAGATTATCGGAAGGTACGACCTCCTTGAGGAGAACGAAGAGGTTAAAAGTAAGTTTAAACTGGCAAGAAACCTTGATCTCAGCTTTATAACCGATAACCCGGTTTACAGGATTGAAAGGAAAGATTACCCCTACAACCCAGTGGAATCAAAGCTCAACGAAAAGATTGTTAAGGACGTCCTTCCATACCTTAAAAGGGGAGAAAAAGTCTTTAAGGAATATGAGATTAAAAACACAGACAGGAGCGTTGGAGTTTCCCTGAGTTACCATATAGTAAAACTATTCGGTAAGGAGGGAGCTCCATCAAGCATTGTCCACCTCAAATTCCGCGGAGTTGCAGGTCAGAGCTTTGGAGCTTTTCTGCCATCAGGAGTAACCCTGGAGCTTGTGGGAGAAGCAAACGATTATGTTGGAAAGGGACTCGGTGGAGGAACCATAATCCTTAAATTCCCGCAAAGATTTAAAGGGAATCCTCACGAAAATGTAATAGCTGGTAATACCCTTCTTTACGGTGCAACAGGAGGAATTCTTTTTGCTTCAGGAGTCGTTGGAGAAAGGTTTGCAGTCAGAAACAGCGGCGCAATAGCAGTTGTTGAAGGTGCAGGGCAGCACGCCTGTGAGTACATGGTCAGAGGAATTGTTGTAGTTCTTGGAAAAGTTGGAAAGAATTTTGGTGCAGGAATGACAGGAGGAACGGCTTTCGTCCTTGACAGAGATATAGAAGAAAAGGTGAACAAAGATTACGTAGAAGTAAGAAAGCTAAACAGTGAAGATTATGACGTCCTAAAGTCACTGCTTTCCAAGCACTACAAGTTTACCCGCAGCAGAATGGCAGAAATGGTACTTGAAAACAGATTTTTACTTGAATCTTTTAGAAAGGTTGTTCCAATAGGAGTCAAAGAGCTTGAAATAAAGCTTTCAGGAATGGACAAGTTGCCCGACTAGGGAATTAAATTTTTATAGAAGAGTTCTGCCGTAAGCATATCGATGTTTGTAAAGTGAATTTCCTTTATGGTAATGTCTGGATTGTTGTCTATATATCTTAGAACTTCGTCAACAATAACTTTTACTCC
>OFBZ01000101.1_pt1 | contig 10842 bp, 8 predicted proteins | sample 1520731 | NCBI WGS metagenome assembly OFBZ01 (sample SAMEA3696450, study PRJEB22514) | metagenome | biome: water; feature: marine; material: hydrothermal vent | place: Pacific Ocean | collected 2014-08-16 | depth 1514 m
TGTCTGGATTGTTGTCTATATATCTTAGAACTTCGTCAACAATAACTTTTACTCCCATCTCCTTTGGATAACCAAAAATTCCTGTGCTTACAGCAGGAAGTGCTACAGACTTAACTTTTAACTCTTCTGCAACTTCAAGGGCAGACCTTATGGCACTTCTTAATTTTTCTTCTTCGTTTCCCTCACCCCAAACAGGTCCAACCGTATGGATAACGTACTTTGCCTTTAGTTTTCCTGCAGAGGTATATGCAGCCCTTCCAACAGGAACGTAACCTATCCTGTCACTTTCCTCCTGAATGATTTTTCCGCCCTTTTTCACGATAGCTCCTGCTACTCCCCCACCATGCTGTAAAGAACTGTTAGCAGCGTTTACAATGGCTTCTGTCTCTTCGTCTGTTATATCTCCGTGAATTACCCTGAGGGCTACTCCCTTATAATCTTTCTCAAGGAGCATCTTCATCCCTACTCCTAAGATAGTGTTTATCCAAGATCACCCCATGTGTACTGGACAAGTGTCATTCCTGCTATTGCAGCTGTTTCTGCTCTCAGAATTCTCTTCCCAAGGTAAATAGGTTTGAATCCCTTTTCCTTTAAAATTTCTATTTCCTCTTTATCGAGTCCACCTTCTGGACCAACTATAAATGAAACAGAAGAAGCACTAAATGATTCATAATCCTTCAGGCTTTTCCCACCTTTTTCCCATAGAACAAAAGCAAGCTCTGAGTTATCTTCTATCTCTGGAAGTTTCACCGGTTGATGTATTACAGGAAGGATGTTTCTTCCACACTGCTTTGCTGCATTTACTACTATCTCTTCCCACCTTCTCAGTTTGTTTTCCCAGTTTTTAACATTCTGGGCATTTGATGACCGTTTACAGATTACAGGCACAATTTCTGTTACACCCAACTCTGTTGCCTTCTGAATTGCCAGTTCAAACTTCTGAAGTTTATTTGTCAATCCCATGTAAAGAGTAGACCTTAGATGGCTGTCTCTGTTTATGTTTATCTCTTCAAGGACTTTAAGTCTAACTGAAGTTGGGGAGGCAGCTTCAATTTCTGCTAAGTACTCCTTTCCCTCTCCATCGAAGATTATTATTTCATCGCCTTTTCTTAATCTTAAAACTTTTAAAACGTGGCGGGCTTCCTGTCCCCGCAGGTAAGCCACACCACCGCTGACCTTATCGACTTTAAACCGTCGCATTCTTTATACTCCTGTTGTCTCTTTCTTCTTTCTCTCCTTCTTCTCTCTTACAGAGATCCTTCCTTTTGGTGTTACGTCAAAGACAACATTTCCACCCTCTGTAAACCTTCCCATCAGTATTTCATCTGTAAGCCTGTCTTCAATGAGAGTCTGGAGAGCTCGTCTTATCGTCCTTGCACCATACTCTTTTTTGAACTCTCTACCAACAACGTATTCTATAAACCTGTTTGTAACGTGAACCTGAAGGTTTCTCTCTTTGAGCTCTTCGTTGAGTCTTTCTACCTGTTTCCTTACAATCTCCTTGACATCCTCTTTTGTGAGAGGATGGAAGACGATTATTCCATCGAGCCTGTTGATAAATTCAGGCTTGAAGTAACGTTTAACCTCATCCAGAACAAAGGATTTCATCCTCTCAAAGGAACGTTCCTCTTCCTTTCCATCAGCTATCTCAAATCCCATTCCTTTTTGGGAAGAAATGAGGTGTTTAGCTCCAAGGTTTGAAGTCATGATGAGTATCGTGTTTGTAAACGAAACTGTCCTTCCAAGTCCATCTGTGAGCCTTCCATCTTCCATTATCTGGAGAAGGATGTTTAGAACGTCAGGATGGGCTTTTTCTATCTCATCTAAGAGAATTACAGTATAGGGTTTCCTTCTAACGGCTTCTGTGAGCTGACCACCCTCTTCGTATCCAACGTATCCCGGAGGCGCACCGATAAGCCTTGATACTGTATGTTTCTCCATGTATTCAGACATGTCAATTCTGACCATTGCTTTCTCGTCACCAAAGAGCGTCTCGGCAAGGGCTTTTGCAAGCTCAGTTTTACCAACACCTGTTGGTCCGAGGAAAAGGAAAGAACCAATGGGTCTCTGTGAGTTGCTTCTTATACCAAGCCTTGAACGTTTGATAGCCCTTGCAACTGCTCTGACTGCCTCTTCCTGACCCACAACCCTCTTGTGGAGCTCGGTTTCAAGTTTAAGCAGTTTTTCAGCCTCTTTCTCCTGAAGCTGCTGTACAGGTATTCCAGTCCAGAGCGCAACAATTTCTTCGACTCTCGATTCGTCTATAACTATCTTCTCTTCCTTCTGTTTCTGTTTAAGTTCTCTTTTCAGCTCCTCAAGCTCTGCAAGGAGGGAAAGCTCCTGCTGCTTGTAGTAATGGGCTTTCTCATACTCTGCCATTGCAAGAGCTTCCTCTTTTAGAGATTTAACCTTTTCGACTTCCTTTTCGAGCATTTCAACTCTGCTATCTTTCCGACTTGCCTGAAGTTGAGCCTTTGCTCCAGCCTCATCGATGATGTCTATTGCCTTATCAGGCAGTTTTCTGTCGTTTATGTACCTCACGGCAAGCTTAACTGCCCTCTCGATAGCCCCATCTGTTATCTTAACGTTGTGGAACTCTTCAAATTTTGGCTTGAGTCCTTTGAGAATTTCAATCGTATCCTCAATAGAAGGTTCCTCAACCATTACAGGCTGGAATCTCCTTTCAAGAGCTCCATCCTTCTCTATGTACTTCCTGTACTCGTCAATCGTTGTTGCACCAATTACCTGAATCTCACCTCTTGAGAGAGAAGGCTTCAATATGTTTGAAGCATCCATTGAGCCTTCTGCAGCTCCAGCCCCAACTAAAGTATGAATTTCATCAATAAAAAGGATTATGTCTTTGTTATTCTCAAGTTCCTTAACAATAGCTTTCAGTCTCTCTTCAAACTGACCTCTATACTTGGTTCCTGCAATGAGAGAAGCCATATCAAGAGATACTATTCTTTTGTCTTTAAGTTTTTCAGGCACATCACCCTTTGAAATCTTCAGGGCAAGTCCTTCAACAATTGCAGTCTTACCAACGCCGGGCTCGCCAATGAGAACAGGGTTGTTTTTCCTGCGCCTTGCAAGAATATGGGTAACCCTTTCAATTTCCTTCTCTCTTCCTATTACCGGATCAAGTTTGCCTTCCTCTGCAAGCTTTGTAAGATCCCTTCCAAACTTATCAAGGTTTGGCGTAGATGTTCTCTTTGTAGTTTTCCTCTCCCTTGCAATTCCCTTCAGGAGATTGGAAACCTCTCTTCTGAGGGTGTAGTGATCAAGACCATAGCTTCTGAGGATCCTTCCTGCAAGTCCAAGCCTTTCTTTGGCAAGGGCTATGAAGAGATGCTCTGGTCCAACGTAAGCATGTCCTAAGATTTTGGATTCCTCGAGAGCATGCTCAAGGACTCTCCTTGCCTCTGTCGAGAATGTAATGGTGTTGACATCAACTTCGTAACTTACAGGCTGAATCTGAGATATGATAATTTCCTGAATTCTCGCCTTTGAAATGTTATATTTCGCCAATATTTGATTTGTTATCTCATCTTCTTTGAGAAGAGTTAGAAGAATATGCTCAGTTCCTAATTTCTCACACCTCAGGACGACAGCCTGCTCTTTTGATTTGATAATTATCTGTCTTGCCTTTGCTGTAAATCTTTCAAACATACACACTCCTTCAATAGGTTTTATTAGTTAAAATGCCGTCTTTTATAAAGTATACGTTATCAGCAAACTTTTCCAGCTCTCTATTGTGGGTTGCTATCAAAAAGGTAATGCCAAACTTTCGGTTGAGCTTCTGCATGAGGGTAACAACGGAGGTTGCGGTTTCGGTATCAAGGTTTCCAGTAGGTTCATCTGCTAAGACAACTTCGGGAGAGTTCACTAAAGCCCGTGCAATAGCAACTCTCTGCTTTTCTCCGCCAGAAATCTCAAATGGTCTGTGAGATAATCTATGCCCAAGTCCTATAACGTGCAATAACTCCATCGCTCGTTCTCTTGCCTCTAACTTACCTACCCCTGAGAGAAGCAAAGGAACCATTACATTTTCAAGGATTGTTAATTCATTGATAAGGTAATGAAACTGAAAAACAAAGCCTATTTTCTTGTTTCTGAAAATGGCAAGTTCCCTATCTTTTAGCTGAAAGAGATTCTTTCCTTTGTAAAGAACTTCCCCTTTTGTAGGTTTATCGAGGGTTCCAAGAATATGGAGAAGGGTCGATTTCCCGGAACCGGAAGCTCCCATCAGCAGAGAAAACTCTCCCTTTTTCAATTTCAAGTTTATTCCTCTTAGCGCTTCAACTCGATCTGTCTCTGTCTCGTAAACCTTCCAGAGATTAACCGCTTCGATTACAGTTTCCATCCTATATAATCTCCCTTATGGAAAAGAGAGTACACAAACTTACCTTCTACCACCCCGTAGTTGAGAAGATAGCAGCCTGTTTTGAAAAGGCATACCTTGTTGGTGGCTTCGTCAGAGATAGGCTTTTAAGAGTTCCAAAGGAATCCGTTGATATAGACATTACGACTCCTGACGATCTTTCAAAAGTCAAAAATTGTGTTTCCAGAGCCTTAAATCTATCCTCATTCACATTTGAAAAAGAGAAAACCGTTGTTACATTCATAGGCAATGACTTCCGCATTGACATCAGCAACCTTTACGGAAAAACCGTAAAAGAAGACCTCCTTAAAAGGGATTTTACAATAAATGCAATTGCTGTCGATATTTCGGAGCTCTTTCTCCCATTTAACGATGACGTTCTCCTGATTGACCCTTTTGGTGGATTTGAGGATCTTCAAAAAGGATTGATAAGACCGGTTACTGCAACATCCATAACGGATGACCCGGTCAGGATTGTTCGTGGTGTCCGGTTAAAAGTTCTTCTTGATTTTGAATACCACTCTTCCTTTCTTGAACAGTCAAGGGCGAATTCGGAAAAGTTGGAAGAAAGTGCTGTTGAAAGAATAAAGGAGGAACTTATAAAGATCCTCAAAACCGGTCGATCAGCAGAAGCCTTTAGAGATCTTGATTATTTAGATGCTTTTGTTCGCATTTTTCCTGAACTATCAGACCTTGAAAAAATTCCTCCTTCCGGACTCCATCAGTACAACCTTAAAGAACACACGTTCCGAACAGTAGAGTTCTTAGAAAACTACTGTTTTGAGAAAAAAGAGGAAATACTTCTGGAGTTCTCTGAAGAGATTGGAGAAGAAGAGTTGAAACTCGTTGCTCTATACCACGATGTCGGGAAACCTCTGACAGTTAAAGAGAAGGATGGCAAACTGACCTTTTACAACCATGATAAGGTAGGAGCTGAGATAGCAAAGAAAGCCTTCATAAGGCTTGGACTCGGGAAAAGAGCTGTGAATCTTGGATTTAAAGTTATTAGACACCATTTAAGACCTTTCTTCCTCTACAATCTCTTTAAAAAAGAACAACTCTCGAACAGAGCCATTTACAGGTTCTTCAGGGACACACAAGCCTACAGCTTTCACACTCTTCTTCATAGCGTTGCTGACTGGATGGCTACTTCTACTGAAATGGAGAAAGGAGTTGATGAATTTATAGACTTTATCCATTTTCTACTGAGGTTTTACAGAGAAAGGTTAAAAGACCTAAAACCTCTTCTCTCTGGAAGAGAGATTATGGAAATCAAGGGCTTTGATAAACCCAATAGATGCGTTGGAGTAATCAAAAAGAAAATGCTGGAGCTCCAGGCAATCGGCAGAATTAAAACCATCTATGACGCAATCAACTTCGTAAGAGGATATTCCTGTGAAAATCCTGATAAGGGCGGACTGGATTGTAACTCCTGATATAGAAGCGATAAAGAACGGGTACGTTGTAGTCAAAGATGGCAGGATAGATGGCTACTATAAGAGGAAACCGGAAGGAAATTTTCAGAAAGAGCTGAATTTAAAAGGTGTTCTATACCCTCCCTTTGTCAATGCCCATACACACTTAGAGCTTTCAAGTTTGAGCTTCTCTCCAGACAAGTTTGCTTCCTTCTTTGACTGGCTTCTCTGGATAATTGGGAAAAGACAGTCCTTTTCAATTGAAGAGATAGAAAAAGCTGTAATCAAAGGGATAGAAGAGTCTGAAAGACACGGAGTGGTTTACGTGGGAGATATCTCTTCCTTTGGAGTTTCAAAAAAGTTTATAAAGAGGGGATTTTCTTATCTGGAAGTTATAGGAAAAGACTCTGATATTATCTCTTTACCTCCACCCCTTTCCATCCATTCAGTATATTCAGTTTCCTTTAAGCTCATCGGAGAAATTGCTAAAGATTCACAGGAAAGAGGATACAGGTTCCAGATCCATTTAGGAGAAACCGCAGATGAAGAGAACTTTGTAAGGTGCAAAAAAAACAGATTTGAAAGCTTGATCTGTCCTTTTCTGGGAAGAAAGAGATATGAGAGAGTCTGCTCAAAGGACCTTATAGACTACATAGAAAAAGCGGGAGCTCTGAATGAAAACATGATAGCGGTTCACTGTACCAACTTATCTAAAAGAGAACTTGATACCCTTATGAAATCGGGCTGTGGAATTGTTCTCTGTCCACGAAGCAACATTCATCTCAAAACAGGCTTTCCAGATGTAGAGCACCTTATAGGTTACGAAAAAGTTGCTATTGGAACAGATGGATTAAGCACAAATGTCTCTCTTTCAGTAGTTTCAGAGATAAAAACCATTTACTACAAACTTGAAGGTACCATTCCCGTTAAAAAACTCTTCAGGTTAATTACCTCTGGAGGTGCTAAAACACTTGGAATAGAAAACTACCATCAAAAACCTTGCTTTACCTTTTGCAAAACAGAAAAAAAAGTGGAAGATCCTTTTGATTTATTACTTTCAGAATTCTTAACGTTTGAAATTCTTGACTTATGGAATTTAGTTTGATTTAATAGTCGAAAATTAACTGCGAGAACATGGACAGCAAGGAGAAAGAATGCTTAAGAAAATCTACGATTTCTTCAGCTCGGTAAAGCTTGCCATAATTCTCCTCCTGACTCTTGCTGTTACCTCCATCATTGGAACAATCATTGAACAACAGCAGGATCCAGATAAGTACCTGAGAGAGTATGGAGAAACAACTTACAAAATCTTTAAATTCCTCGGTTTTACAGACGTTTACCACTCCTGGTGGTATATTCTGCTCTTAATACTTCTGGCAATCAATCTGATTGTTTGTTCAGTTAAAAGACTTCCAAAAATCTGGAGGGTTGCAAAAGAGCCAAGAAAAACCCTTCCAGAAGGTTATGAGAAAACTCTGAAGGTTGTCCACAGGATAACCCTTGTCGGCGATGTTGAAGATGTAAAAGATTCCATTCTGAATATCCTTAAAAAGCTTCGTTATAAATCGGAAGTTTCAAAAGAAGAAACAGAGGAAGTTCATATTTTTGCCGATAAAAACGTCTTTGCAAGGTTTGGCGTTTACATAGTCCACTTTGGAGTTCTGATTGTTCTGATAGGAGGATTGATTACAGCTATTTTTGGTTACAGAGGTTATATGAATCTTTCAGAGGGTACCAGCAGTAATCTGGTAGGTTTCTTTAGTGGTCCTAAAATCATAGAACTCCCGTTCTATATAAAGTGCAACAAGTTCACTATAGATTTTTATCCTTCAGGCATGCCTAAGGCTTACATATCTGATCTCTCGGTAATTGAAAACGGAAAAGAGGTTTACAGGAAAGAGATAAAAGTTAACGACCCTCTGAAATACAAAGGCGTCTATTTCTACCAGGCAAGCTACGGGCGAGGAGAAGCAATCCTACAGATCAAGAAAGGGAACAGGACTGAAACAGTTGGACTTGCCTTTGGACAACCTATTAAACTTGGAAAAGATACTTATCTAAGTATCATCAGCCTTGACGGAAGAACGATGGCCATAGGAATTGAATTCATTCAAAATGGGAAAACAGAGGAAGGGATAATAAAGCCATTCATGTTCTACAAAATTCCTGGAACTGACATCACTTTCTCAGTTGTTGATATCAAACCTGTCTTTTACACCGGTCTTCAGGTTGCTAAGGATCCTGGAACCTGGATTGTCTGGGTTGGAAGTACAATTCTCATCCTTGGACTTATAGTTGCTTTCTTTATCCCCCACAGAAGAGTTTGGGCAAGAATAAAAAAAGGAAAAGAAGGAAAGGTTACTCTTGTAATTGGTGGAATAACAAACAAAGGGACAGAAGGACTTGCAAAGGAGCTGGAGGAGGTCTTAGGGGTAGTGAAGTCTTCATACTGTCCAAATACCCCTAAGGAGGAAAGAAATGATTAATTCAGTAACTCTTTTCAATGCAGGAATGGTAGCATTTTTCCTGGCATTCCTCTTCTATACTATCCACACCTTTTCAAAGAGTTCCTGGTCTGGAAAACTTGGAACTTACCTTGCATGGTTTGGAGTTATTGTTCAAGGAGCAGCGTTCATTGTGAGGGGAGTAGAAAAGGCAAAGGTCAATATGGTTTCTGATTGGACTGCCTTTTATAAATATGCTCCTTTCACAAACATGTACGAATCCCTCATGCTTTTTGGTTGGACTGCGATTCTCCTGTACCTGCTCTTTGAATGGAAGTACCGAAACAAAGCCTTTGGTATGTTTGTTATTCCTTTGGCTCTGATGGGAGAACTTTCAACCCAGATTTTAGGTTTCAATCCGGAAGCTCAACCCCTTGTTCCAGCACTTCAGAGTAACTGGCTTCTCTTCCACGTTGTTACAACATTTATAGGTTACGCTGCCGCTGCTGTAAGTGCAGGAATAGCTTATGCCTATTTTGCGAAAAGGGATGATACAACAGGAAAAGACTGGATGGTAATTTTCGTAACAACATGGTTTATCTTCTTCTTTATCATCTACTCAGCTTACAGGGAAAACGTTTTTCTCTTCCTTGGAGTTTCAGCTGTAGTAGCTGCTATTTTCTGTGGATTCCTTTTCATCCTCAAAAGATACGGAATTACAAGGATTTTTCCTTCTATAGAAGCGATGGAACAGATAATGTATCAGTCTGTAGCCGTTGGCTTTGTCTTTCTGACAATTGGAATTATACTTGGAGCTGTTTGGGCAAAGTATGCGTGGGGTGGATACTGGTCCTGGGATCCAAAAGAGACCTGGTCACTGATTACATGGCTCGTTTACGCAGCCTATCTCCATGCAAGATACATTAAGGGGCTTTCTGGCAAGCCTTTAGCTTATTTTACAATTATAGGTTTTCTTAGTGTTATCTTCACTTACTATGGGGTTAACTTGATCATTCCAGGTCTTCATAGTTATGCCCAGTAATTAGGAATTCAATAAAAAGTGAATGGGTGAGAAGTGATCTTTTCCCTTCTCACTTTTAGCTATAATTCAATAAAAAAAGAAACTTTTATGCAGCTCCAAGAAGAAATTATTTCAGCAATTAATACAACCCTTAAAAATCCAATATACCAAACAATGCAACTATTGAATATCAAAAATATTTTAAAAAATGCTAACTTTGTTAAAAAAAGAGAAGGTGTTGCTTTGTATCTTGTAGTGCTTCATTTTGTATATATGTTGGTAATGAACAAAAAGATATCTACTTTTATCAATCAAAGCAGTGAAAGCTTTAAAAAAGATGTATATTACAGACTCTTACAAAATAGTAGCTACAATTGGAGAAAACTATTAACCCTTACAACACTAAAGATTTTAAAACTTCTTCACAAACTGCAAGAACCTTCAGCTATAAAGGTATTTATCATCGATGATACGGTAGAGAAAAAAAGAGGTAAAAAGATTGAAGGAAGTAGCGAAGCATTATGGAGTAATAAAGAAAAAAGGAAAATAAGAGGCGTAAATATAGTCTCTTTAAATTATAGCGACGGTTATTCAAATTTTATTGTTGATTTTGCAATCTTTATGGGTGAATTTGCAAAAGTAAAATTGCAAGAGTTTACTCAAAAGTTAGATTATAGAACTGTTGCATACAAAAGAAGGTTAGAGCTTACAAAGAGTAAATTAGAATTAGCGATAGATATGGTAAAAAAAGCTATTAAGGCGGGAATACAAGCGGATTTCTTGTTGGTAGATAGTTGGTATTCAAAACCAGTTTTTATCAAAGAGATGAATGATTTAGGATTAAGGGTAATTACTCGCATTGTAAACAATAACAAGATATGGAACTTTGAAGGCAAAGAGAAGAGTTTAAATGCCATATATAGCAAATTTAAAGAGTTTAAAATATCTAAAAAGGCTGCATATGGCAAGAAAGTAAAGTTTAGCTACTTTTCTGTAATAGTTGAGCATAAAAATGCAGGTAAGCTTAAAATAGTTTTTATAAAAACAAAAGAACAACTAATCCCTATAGTCTCTACAGATTTAAGCTTAAATGATGAAGAAATTATCGAAATATACAAAAGAAGATGGGATATAGAGCAAAGCTATAAAGATTTAAGAGAGTACTTTGGGTTTGGTAAAGAAGAAAATAGAATTTACGAAGCTTTAATAGCAAGATTTACACTATCTTTTTTTGCTTACAACATAGTAAGCTACATTAATCGAATAGAGCATGAACCAAAAACTATTGGCGGTTTATTTAAAGATTTAGAGTGTGAACTTCATACTCTTGCTATTGCAATGGAAGCTTTTATAATGATTTTGGAAAAAATTGCGCAAATCGATAAAATTGTCAAGAGAAATGAAGATCTGAATGTTATAATAGCAACATTACGAAGCACAACTGCAAATTTACTTGGATTTAGGTGCGAAAGTTGAGTAAAATAAATATAAAGGATACCCATGAACTTCATTCAGCTTATAGGCAATTGGAGATTTGGTTGGGCTTTACAAATTCATACTTTTCACAGTTATAAAAATATTGAT
>OFBZ01000102.1_pt1 | contig 10810 bp, 6 predicted proteins | sample 1520731 | NCBI WGS metagenome assembly OFBZ01 (sample SAMEA3696450, study PRJEB22514) | metagenome | biome: water; feature: marine; material: hydrothermal vent | place: Pacific Ocean | collected 2014-08-16 | depth 1514 m
TCCATGAAGTAGCTCTATCCTCCATCGTTGCGTCTGAACTACTTTACGGAGCTTACAAGAAAGGCAGTCAAAAGCTGGTGGAAGTGGTTAAACACTTTATTGACTGCTTCGTTGTTTATGATTTTGACTTAAAGGCTGCTGAAGAGTACGCCCTAATCCGGGCAGATCTGGAGAAAAAAGGAATAGTCATAGGAGCCTACGACCTTCAAATCGCTGCCCACGCAAAGTCTCTATCTGCTGTGCTGGTTACTAATAACGAGAAGGAATTCCTCAGGGTAGAAAGATTGAAAGTAGAAAATTGGGTTAAATACTATAAAGGCTAAAGGCCATAACACGATGCAGAACTTATAAGATGGTAAAATTTATAAAAAGAACTAAAAATGGCAACGGTAATTCTTGAACTACTGATGTTCGCTGGAATTTTGCTTCTGCCGGGGATTTTACTTTAACACCTCTGCTGGTGTTACTCTTTTTCTCTCAGTAACATCAAAAAAGGAATCTCTCAAGCCTCTTCTCCATTCCATTGCTTTTTTCTGTAAATCAAAAGCCGTATAAACCTCACGGTATTTTTTTTAACGCTCCACCCCAGTTCTGCCGTAAAAATTTCCTCTTTTTGCCCTTTCTTGCTTTCTTCTCCGGCAAAAACATCTCAAAATCTTGAACCTCTTTGGTGGTTTTTCAACCTATAAAATCTACGGGGAGTCGCCTCTGGAATTTTGGTGAGACACAATTGATGAAATACTACCAACTTTTGTAAGGCTTAAAAAGAAACTGAAAATATTTTGCTCCGCAGGAAGTTTCTGGATAAATTTATGCGTAATAAATATTAAAAGCTATTCTGAATGGAGGAAGTTATGAAATACGTTTTTGGTCCAGTTTTCTCAAGACGTCTGGGATTGTCCCTTGGAGTTGATCTGGTTCCACATAAGGTCTGCAGTATGGACTGCCTTTACTGTGAAGTTGGAAAGACTACAGAAAAAACGTTAAAAAGAGCGGAATACGTTCCCTTTGATGCAGTAAAGGCAGAATTAGAAGAATTTTTAAGCTATGAACCTGATATTGATTACATAACATTTTCTGGATATGGAGAACCAACTCTCTTTTCAAGGCTTGGAGAACTGGTGAATTACATTAAAGAAAACTATCCATACAGATTAGCTCTTCTTACCAATGGTTCGCTTCTACACAGGGATGAAGTTCTTGAGGAAATAAGAGAAGTAGATGTAGTTCTTCCTTCACTCGATGCCGTAACTCAGGAAGTTTTTGAAAAGATCAACAGACCTGCTCCTGGTTTAACCATTGAAATGGTAATTGAAGGTATAGAAAAGCTCATCAAAATGGGTACCTCTGAGGTCTGGATAGAGACCCTTTTTGTAAAAGGAATGAATGATACCGAGGAGGAGGTTGAAAAACTTGGAGAGGCAATTCACAGGCTGAAACCCCATAGGTGGCAGCTCAATACAGTTGCAAGACCACCAGCTTACGATGTTAGAGGTTTGAGTTTTGAAGAGCTGGAAAGAATAAAGGAAAAGGTTGGTTATCCTGCAACAGAGATTATTGCTCATTCCAGAGCCAGAAGAAAGAAAATGCCGATTTCAGAAATAAAAAAAGAGATATACAACCTTGTTACAAGGCGTCCCTGCCCTGTTGATGAGATTGCATCGGCTCTTGGAATTCTTGAGGAGGAAGCTGAAAGAGTTGTTGAGGAACTCCTTCAGGAAAAAAAGGTAGAAGAGGTATTCTTTGGAAGCACACCCTATATAAAAGGTAAAGTATGAAAAAGTTATTTTTTCTTTTTCTTATCCTGTTTCCTTTACACGCTTTTTCTCTGGAAATTGTTACTGATAAAAATGTCTATCTTGATAGATCCCTTATTAAACAGATTGAGAAACAGTCCCGGGAACTGTGTAAATTCACAGACTGTATGGAAGTTACCTCCTCTCTCCTCAACTACCTTGGATACAAAACTTATGTAAAAGGGAATGAGATTTTTGTTGAAAGCTGTGAAACCATCAAGAAGGTAATTTTAAAAGGGATTCCACAAGAGATATCTGATTCCCTCGAGACTATCAGGATTATCCTTTTGAAGAAAAAGTTAAGCAAGGAGCTCCTTGAGAACGTCAGGCAACTGCTCCTTCTAAAGCTCCGTTCTCTCGGTTATCGTTCTTGTGAAGTTGAGTTTTTAAAAGAAGCAACTCCTACTGGTTATATTCTCACAGTTGAAGTTAATACAGGTCCTCTATTTGTGGTGAATAAGATTGAGACTGTTGTTCCAGACAAATTTAGACCTTTTGTGGAAGAGATCTTTCATGGTTTCTATAAAGAACCGGTAAATATTAACAGGATAAAATCTGCTGTAGAAAAGGTGGAAGACTTTTTTGTGAAAAAAGGGTACTACAACGTTTCTATCAAGTACTCTCTAATTCCGATAAAAGAAAAAAGATACTTCATTGAAGAAAAGAAATCTGTAGTACTTTTTGTTAAAGTAAAACCCGGGAAACAGTACGAAATCAGATTTAAAGGTAATAAGAATTTCTCAGCAGAAGAACTTAAAAAGCTTCTAACTTTCAAGACTGCAAAATCGGTAGATGAGTTTGAAATTGAAAATTCAATTGAAAACATGGAAAACTTTTACAAAAACAATGGCTATCCCTACGTAAAGGTAACTGTTGAAACAGAAGAAAAAGAGAAAAAAGCTGTTCTGACATTTGTCATAAACGAAGGGAAATATGTAGTTATCAAGGATGTTAAAACCATTCCTGAAAGCTTTGAAATACCCGAAACAAAACCCCTTTTGGGAAAACCATTTTCCTTAGAGAGAATAAATCGGGTTGTTACTGGAATAAAGCTTGAGTTGATGAAGAAAGGTTACAGAGATGCAAAGGTACTTTACCAGCTAAAAGAAGGAACCCTTATCTTAAAGGTAGTACCAGGAAAGAAATACGTGGTTGAAAGTTTTTCTATATCTGGAGATGTAATCTCCTGTTACAGGAAATTGAAATTGAAACTTCCTATTCCCTATTCTAAAAAAGTGGCTGAAAAGTTAAAGGAGCAACTGTTAGAGTGTTATGTTGAAAAAGGTTATCCGGGCACTTCTGTAAAAGTAGAAGAAAGAATAGAGGAAAATGAGGAGAAAAAATCTATTCATTTAACCATTTCAATCAATCCTGGTAAAAAGTACAGATTTGGTTATGTGCTTGTGGATGGTCTAAAGAGAACCCGCTTAAAAACTGTTAAAAACCTGTTCATTTTAAAACCTGGAGAGAGCTATTCCAGAAAAAAAGTGGTGGAGCAATACACAATTCTATCAGAAAGCCGTCTCTTTTCAAAGGTTAATATTGATAGTTTCAGAACAGCCGGATGTATCAGTGAAATAATAATGCTGAGGGAAGGGCAAAGACTTCGCATTAAAGGTTTTGCAGGTTATGGTACGGATTCCGGATACGTATTGAATGGACTTTTGTCAAGTACATCTCCTTTAGGACTCGGAATTAAGTATTCTCTTTTCGGAAACTATAGACAAAAAGAAGGTTATGATGCTGTATTGCGTTTAACAAAACCAGCCTTCCCTTCTAAGGATTATGAAATTTCCTATGCTATTGTAAAAAAAGAGCAAATCTATGAAAGTTTTACAACTGATAGGATTATCTACAACTTTGCAATTGGTCGTTCAAGGTTAAAGCATCTGAAGCAGACATGGGGAATGGAGGTTGCAAGGGAAAAAGTTACAGAAACTTCGATCAAAACTGAAAAGAACTTTGTAAAAAGAACTATCTATTACGTTCAAATCTACGACAGGAGAAACAATGTCTCTAATCCTTCAAAAGGATACATGATAGGACTCAAGTTTTCCCTGTCTGGATGTGTATTAGGAGGAGATACTGATTATTACATGACTAAAATGAAAGCCCTTTATTTGTTACCTCTGTTTAGAAAAACAGTTCTTGCACTGAGAGCAGGAATAGGGATAATGGAACCAATAAGAGGAAGTAACATTCCTATACAGGATCGTTTTTACCTCGGTGGAGCTGAAAGTGTTAGAGGCTATAAGTACGGAACCATTTCTCCTATGGATGAAAAGGGAAACTTTATAGGTGGTAATGCCTATGGTGTCTTGAGTGTAGAGGAGAGATTTAACTTCAAGAAAAATCTTCAGTTTGCTCTTTTCTACGATTCTGGTAATGTTTTTCCACAAACTAAGGATTTTAAACTCAGCCTGTCAGACTGGTACTCTTCTGTGGGTTTTGGTTTGAGGTACATAACTCCAGTAGGTCCCCTCAGATTTGATTACGGATACAAGCTGAAAAGAATTCCCGGACAGGGAAGAGGAAGAATCCACATATCCTTTGGCTTCCCGTTCTAAAGAGAGCTTCTTGCAACTGCGTTTATATCAAGACTATCTTCTCCTTCTATCAGAAACTTTCTATAACCTGTGTATGCAACCATTGCTCCGTTGTCAGAGGTAAATTCCATTTCAGGTAAGAAGATTTCCAGACCTTCTTCAATTTCCATTCTCTTTAAAGTTTGTCTCAGAAGGGAATTGGCAGATACCCCTCCAGCAATTGCTACTCGTTTGACCTGAAATTCTCTAATTGCTCTTTTAAGCTTTTCAATCAGATATTCCATTGCCGTTTTCTGAAAAGATGCAGCTATTTGTTCACATACGTAACCTTTCTCTATCAATCTTCTAACTGCAGTCTTTAATCCACTAAAGCTGAAGTTGAAACCAGGAACCCTTGGTTTTGGAAGAGGCAGAAAATCTCCGTCATAGTTCCTGTAAATTCTGTCTATTACAGGACCACCCGGATAACCCAGTCCAAGCATCTTTGCCACTTTGTCGTAAGCCTCTCCAACAGCATCATCTACGGTTTTTCCAATGATTCTGTACTTTCCAAAACTTTCCACAAGAACGATAAGAGTATGACCTCCGCTTACTATCAGAGAGAGAAAAGGAAATTGTGGTGATGTCCCTATGAATGAGGAGAAAATATGAGCTTCTATGTGGTGAACACCCTTTAGAGGAATATCCTTCCAGCAGGCTATTCCCTTTCCAAAAGTGAGCCCCACCAGCAGGGCAGGAAGAAGTCCGGGAGCTCTTGTTACGGCAACAAGTTCTATATCCTCAGTTGTTATACCTGCGACTTTCAAAGCTTCACTAAAAACTATGTCTATGTTTTCAGCATGTTTTCGCGCTGCAATTTCAGGAACAACTCCTCCAAATTCCTGATGAAACTGGTACTGGGAGGAGACGATGTTGGAGAAGACCTTGTTTTCTCTGCCATCATAGACTGCAATAGATGTATCATCACAGGAAGTATCTATTCCAAGAACCAGCATTAATGTTTAGCCTCCCGACTTCTTTTTCAGAACAACTATCTGGTTTCTTAATGTTTTGACTGTAGTGTTGAACAGTTCTCTTAGATCCCTGTACTCCTCGGGAGGAACTACGTTTTTGTTGAGAACCATTTTGGAGGAAAACCTCAGGGTTCTACCATCGACTTCCCACCTGATTTCAAGAGAACCAACTCTGTTTTTAAAGTAGAAGTTTTCAGGTCTCAGGTATAGCTCAAATCCTTTCGGAAGCTTCAGTTCTACATTTGATTTTTTCGACATCATGTAGCCAACGACGTAAGGATATTTCCTTTCCTTCGAGGCAACAAGGGAGACTATCCTGCTGTAATCCGGTGTAGGAAACTTTGCAAGGAGAAAGTGTGACGTAAGAGTTCCATAGTTCATGTCTTCACCATCGACTTCAATCCACACATCTGGAACGTTCAGATCTCTGTAGTTTGAAAGAGCAAACTTTTCCACGTCGAATCCGGGAGAAATCCTTGATGCAAGTTCATCAACGTGTCTTTTGATTGAATCTGGGGTTGAGGACAGGAGTCTGCTTCTCTCGAAACTGCTGTAAACTCCTTTGTAAATGAATTTGAAGTTGCCGGTGAGTTTTCCGAAAGGTGACAGCTTAAATTCTCCCTCAAATCCTTCAACATTCTTTTCTGGTGGAGCGACAGGAGTTTCAGAAACAATTCCCTTCTCTTCTTCCACATCAACGACTAAGACTCTCCTTCCCTGATCTCCCGCTGGAAGGTATGTAAAAGGAGTATTGTCTGACGTTGTATCCATGTAGAGAAAACCCTTTTCTGTCTTTATGGCTGCTATTTCGTGGTTGAATGCAGTTGGAACAGGAACTTCAGGATCCATGTTGGGAGCACTGAGTGTAGGTATCAGGACCGGATACCCCTTCACACCTATGACTTTAAGCATTGCTATCAGAAGGGTGGCATGATCTTTACAGTCCCCATATCTGCTCTTTAATACTTCAGTGGCTTTATGGGGTTTGTAACCGTTTATTCCAAACTCCATTCCCACGTATCTTATGTTCTGTGCAACAAAGTTGTAGATGGCTCTTATCTTCTCTTCTTGCGTCTTTTTCCCAGCAGTTATCTTTTTAACGGTTTCTACAATTGTTTCATCGGGTTCAAGGGCTTCCCTTGCAAGATCTGAGTACCATCTGGCAACCTGATCCCAGTTCTTGAGAGAAGTAATTACAACTTTCTTTGCTAACTCTCCCATAGGTGGCATGCTGGGCTCTCTCTCTATGGGAGGAACGTCAGTCAATTTCCAGCTGAGAATAATATAACCGTTCTCTTTCTTTATTTCAGGCTTTTCTGTCGTGTTGTACTCTTTGTACCTGTAGTATTTGTTTTCAGGAATGTAAGCTTTAAACGTAGCTTCTTTAACAGGATATTTGTCCTGGAAATAGTTTGTACTCCAGAACTGGTTTTCCATGTAAGGCTTTACTGTTTCCAGCTCAAAGGCGTACTTTATCACTGCTCCTTTAGTTACGGCAGGCATGGAAATGGTCTGATATTTTAGATCTGAATAAATTGGAGCTTCCGATACAAATGGTGGATAAACAATATTAAAAGCCTTTTTGTCGGGTTTCACTATTTTACCGTCAGGCAAAACTGTATAAGCGTAGAGAATTTTCAGTTTCTGATGCTCAGATGAAAATGGAATGACTATCTCGCCAAAGTCTTTAATTCCCTGTTTGTCAAGGATTTTAACTGCCCTCTCTTCTCTTCGGATTTTCCTTCCGTCCGGGAAAAACTTGACAGATGAGTGATCGTAGAGGATTTCTGCTCCGTAGGTTGACGCTAAAACCTGAATGGGGAATAAGACAATAGTTAAAACGGCGGTTAGAAGTTGTTTCATTGTTAGCCTCCTATTATTCCTGCTCTTCAAACAGCTTCTTAGACTGAAGAGTTTAATTTAGTTCCCTTATTGTTTCTCTCAAAAGTTTTGAAAGCTTTTCTGATCTTTTTCTGGAAATTTCCAGAACTTCTTCATGGGTTGATTTAATGTTCAAAGTATCGTTAGTTATAACAGTTAATGCTGCAACTTTCATGCCGAAAAATTTTGCAGCAAGAACATCCGGGACTGTGGACATACTAACAACATCAACTCCCGCAACTTCTAAGAATCTTATCTCTGCAAAGGTTTCATAGTTTGGTCCCAACACTGAAGCAAGAACAACAGGTACAACTTTTATCCCTAACTCCAGTCCTTTCCTTAGAAACTTATCAGAAACTTCCCTGTCATAGATTTCTTTTCCGTTTACAAAAACCTTACTGCCGTAATCCTTTATAAGACCCACAAGGGGATTTCTCCCAAGAAGATTGATATGGTCAACAATCACTCCTATCTCAGAAAAAGCTGCTTTCCTCGAAATTGCTCCGGAAGCACAGGTTGGAATGAAAAGCTTCACCCCTAAATTTGCAGCAAGTTCAGGAATGAACCTTATCTCGCTGTCACTCCTGCCTTCATAGTAATGGAAGCGACCTTCAAAGAACAGAACTCTTTTACTTTCAAATTCCAGTATCTTCAAAACTCCAGAGTGTCCAGGAACAGCAGGTTCTGGCATGTTCGGAATTTGGTAGTAAGGTATTTCTACATTGGTCTTACCAATCTCAACGCCAGAGCCACCGACTATTGCTATATCAAAGCTCCCAATACCTGTTTTCTCCCTTATAAACTCGGCGGCTTTCATACCTTTGAACATCTTTAAATCTTTGGCTTCACAAACAGCAGCCTGGATTTGGGATTTTTAAGGATACTCGATTCTGTGAATATGGAAACAAAAATATCGTAATCCGGCAGATAGTCGAACTCTTCCATTCCTCCCATCTTATAGACCGGAATTGTGGCTTCTTCCCAGTCGAAAGAAGCTCCGTTCTGGTAGAGAAGAAGTACTCTTCCACCGTCAAAGGTATAAACGTTGGTTAAAAGGTGTGGAACTTCATTTTTGTTCTGGGAGAAGAGAACTTCTTGATTTCCATCACCATTGATGTCGATTGGCTTCGGTTTTGGAGTTATATAGTAGCTTACGAGATAGTCATCAATATTCCAGTAGAGACAATTTGGAGAAGCGCCAATCTGAATGGGTGAACGCCAGATAACTTTATCACCATCCGAAACGTTAAAGTAATAGTCCAGATCATAGTATGCGTAATACTTTTCACCGCCTGTTACGAAGATTTGAGCACTTGTTACCTGGAACTCCTTTGGAACTTTTACTTTACTAACTGCCTTGAGGTTTTTATTCTCAGGTTTTAAAACAAAAACTTCTTTTCCAAAAAACTTATCGCTCTCTTCACTAACTTTCTGACCATAGATAGTGTCATTTATTTCATCTCCATCCGTGTCAAAACCTGAAACAATCAAATTAGATGAAGCAAGTTTTACAAGTCTTCCATTTTCTACCCTAAATAGACCGGAAGAAACACTCTTTGTGTCCTGATAGAAACCATCTATCAGGAATTCTAACTTGCCATCCTTATCGATATCAACTGGAGAAATATGGAAGAGATAGGAACCGGGGAATGGATTTCTGAACTTATAGACCTTTGAAACACCGTAAGGATTTACATGATAGACCCTAATGTCATTATCAGTTAGCACAACCAGTTCATTTTCCGGTGTGCTGTCAACATTTCCTGTAAAGAGGCTTGTAGCGTGACCTTTAAAGTCGAGAACAACTTTATAAGCCGTTTTTACATTAACTGCAAAAGAGGAAACGGGAGATCCTTCCCATGGAAAGACTTTTAAAAGTCTTTTTGTCCCATCGTAAACTTCCACTCCCCTGTTTGAGACGACAAAATAACCATCATAACCTGTCAACCTATCGGCAGGAACTCTCCTTTTGAAATCTGAAGGGAATCTCAGGTTAAACAGCTTTTTAAACTTCTCTCCTTCGTCGTAAGAAGCAAGTGTTATGGACTTAACTTGATTTTTTAAAGTTCCATAGAGATTTTTTCCCTCATCTTTTGCAAAGTTCAGGAAAAGAACCTTGTTAAAGGTAAATTTTCTAACCCTCTCTCCAACTACAGGATTGCCAATCGTTGGAAGCGCTATTGAGTAGTCGTCTCGAACCTCTTTTACTTTTAAAATCGCTCCACTTTCTGAGATAAACTGATCTCCTACAGAGATTCCATTTTTCTTTCCAAGGTCTATTATGAAACCATCGTAGCTGTTAAGAACAATCTCTCCCTCTATCGGTTGAAATTCCTTTTTCATATAGTAAACAACGTTTTCAACACCCTTCAGATTTACTTCCGGCTGAACTCTCTCTTCTTTGGGTGTATAAACAGTATAAGTTGGTTCTTCTTTCTTAAAAGGATTGAGAGAACCCAAAGAACAGGACGATACTAAAAATGGAACTATCAAAAATAGTTCTTTTCTCATCTACACTCCCGAATCCGATTTTCTGTTGAAATCATAGCAGAAAATTGGAGGAAAGAGTGAGGAGTGAGGAGTGAGGAGTAAAAGGTAAGAAGTAAAAAGTGGCATAAGATTTGCTAATACCAAAAAGTAGTACAGTAAAACGCTGGAAGGAGGACAAAGGTGGTAGAAGAGAATATTAAACAACTAATTCAGTCTCTAAATGTTTTTTACCTTCTTGCCGGTGCTGTAATGATTCTCTCAATGCACGCTGGATTTGCCTTTTTAGAAGCTGGTACAGTCAGGAAGAAAAATCAGGTGAACGCTCTTGTAAAGATTATTGTTGATGTGGCTGTTGCCACCATCGCCTACTTTTTCATCGGTTACCCACTTGCACACAAAGTGTGCTTCATTAAACCTGCAGCAGACCTTGTTGCAGACCAGGGATTTGAACTTGTCCGTTTCTTCTTCCTATTAATGTTTGCAGCCTGTATCTCTGCAATTGTTTCCGGTGGTGTTGCAGAAAGGATGAAGTTCAGACCCTACACAGCTGCTGGATTCTTCCTTGCTGGTGTCATTTATCCAATATTTGAAGCACTCATTTGGGGAGAGAGATGGTCTCCTGCTTTTCAGAGCTGGGTTGAAAAGACATTTGGAGCTCCAATTCACGATTTCGCAGGCTCTATGGTAGTTCACGGACTTGGTGGATGGATAGCCCTCCCGGCAATACTTATCCTTGGTCCCCGAATGGGAAGATACATAAGAGGGAAATCAAAACCTATTCCAATCAGCAACATTCCCTACCTTGCCCTCGGTAGCTGGATTTTGATAATTGGCTGGTTCGGATTCAACGTAATGAGTTCTCAGAGCATTGAAACCATTTCAGGTCTTGTTGCAGTAAATTCTTTACTGGCAACGGCGGGTGGTCTGATAGGTGGAGTTCTCTTTGGGAAAAACGATCCAGGATTTATTCACAACGGCGCATTGGCTGGACTTGTTGCCATCTGTGCAGGATCCGATATTGTTAACCCAATTGGGGCATTCATCATTGGTCTTGTTGCAGCATGGATATTCATCAAAGCATTCA